>Ga0193712_1000009_pt1 | contig 40806 bp, 62 predicted proteins | sample H3a1metaG_FD_143053 | JGI IMG/M metagenome (GOLD analysis project Ga0193712, IMG submission 143053) | Soil microbial communities from a riparian zone of the East river system, Colorado, United States - H3a1 | ecosystem: Environmental > Terrestrial > Soil > Riparian zone | place: USA: East River... | reverse complement strand
GTTCCGGTTGATATGGATAGCTTGCCAATGAAAAGGAGGAGTGAGTGAAAAAGCTAATTAGTAAAATCATTCAATGGGCAGCTCCAGAGCTTTTTTACAAAAAATGGAAAGCCGTATTCCTGGAGGGTTCCCATATAGTAAGAAGTTACGAGCTTGACGGCGAAGATCCATATCCAGTTAGATTAGTTTTGCCGAGAGCAACCGCTTGTTTGGTTAAGGCCGGGGACTTTCCCGAAATAGCCGAAATGGAAGTATGGTACCCGATTAATACCGACTGGGAACGGCGAACGATTGTTTATGCAACAGCTGATATAATAAAAAAATTGGATCGCAAATGACCAAAGATCTAGAATTAAAACTATATGAGAAGATTGAAAAGTTAGAAAAAGCTTTGGCAATTGCGAGAGAGGCTTTGGCCCTAATGACAGAAGGCGAAGGCCCGGACCACAAGGTTTATATGCAAATGTCTGGGTCCGCGCTAAGGAAAATAAAGGGGATTTTAAAATGACTACCGACGACAAACAAAAGACACTGAATGAGATTCGTGAGGATAAGTGCCGTATGTTTTTAAAAACAAGCGAGTTTTTTGAAAATATGTCTTTCAATAGCAGTTATAAAAACGGCTTCGACGCTGGCGTTGCAGAAATGAAAAAGCGGGCTGAGGTTTTGGCTGATTCTCACAAGGCGATAGCTGAATCACTTCGAAAAGAAAATCTGTTAGGAATAGCAAACATCTTGGATAGCACCCTCGAATCTTATCGCAAGGGGACGGAATGAATCGAACATGGTCGTTTTGTAAAAGATGTGAGATGTATCATATAAGTTTTGAAAAAAACGACTTCCATCCTGCGTTTGAAACCCATTTGACCGCAGAAGAGAAAAAAGATGCGGTAAGTTTCCCGATATATAAAAAAGAAATTGCAGGTATGCCAAAACTATTTTTAATTTTTACACACCCAGAATATATCAGGCAGGTTATAAAAGATTATCCAGAAGGAGTTTTTGATGCCATCTAAATATGGCCATGAAATTAACAGAAAATTGAGTGACGCCCTCGATGCTTACCGCAGGGAGACAGAATGAGTAAAGCAGTTGATTACATTGATAGTGTTGCGCAAGAGTCTGGAAACAGAAGAGCGTTTTATCATGGGCTCGCATTTGGATTAGGACAGGCGTCTGAAATTTTAAATAAATTTAAAGATATTACCGAAGCTCAGGCTTGGATTGAGATAATATTAACAGAGGTTGATGATATGTATTTTAAAAAAGAACAAAATTAAATGACTAACCTTGAAACTTTATTGCAAAACTTGGAGACGGCTCGGAAGAATGCGACTCAAGGGGAAGTAGAACAGTGCCAACACTTTATTCGAGCAGTTCATATTAAAGGGCTATGTCAGGGCGACAATCCTATAATAACACAAACAAAAGAAGATGCTTCATTATTTGTTGCATGCGCCAATCATATTATGCATTTTATAGAAATAATTCGAAAACAAAAAGAGGCTTTGGAATGCGCTGACCGAGTAATCAAGTGTTCATATATGGATCCATGTTTGTCAGATGAATTAGCTGACAAAAGAGAAGGTGATCTAATGAAATTCTTAGAGATAGGCGCCAAGGTCGAAGAAATTGCCAAAGGAGCCGATAAATGAACAATACGGGGGAATCAACATGAAAGAAACAGAGCGTCTACTGTTTATAAGCCAAATAACTTTTGCAAACTTTTTAAATTTAGCGCTAACATCGAATATATCTGATGAGTTAAAAGGTAAGTTGTCAGATAGTGTTAGTGACATACAAGTGATGTTAGTTAAAGAAATGGAGCGGGTTTATAATGAGCAAAAAACTTCCAAACAAGATAAACTTACTGTCTAACATCGATGCTGAGCCGCCTCGCCCCCAAACCCCAGAATTTCAAAAGCCAGATTTCTTAATAGAACGGAAAAAGTTTATTGATTACGTAGATCTTTTCAGTGAAAAAGCTTGGCGCATCTGGGCCGTAGTTATAGGCGGGATGATTATAATATGGTTAGCGTGGATGAGGTAGTGTCCTCTTTTATTATTGGTTTTGGATTTATATCCGGGACTTTACTTATTTTAATTGGTGTTGTTAGAATTGTTTTAGACTGTAAAAGGAGAAGCCGTATGCCATTTAAAAGCGAAGCTCAAAGACGTAAATTTGGAGAGATGCTAAAGCAAGGTAAAATCAGTAAAGCGACTTTTGATGAATGGAACTCGGATACCCCACATGGATTACCCGAGCGAGTAAAGAAGAAAAAGAAATAACTGGACTTGAAATTTAAATATACCCGCGCATTCTAAAAAGGAATGTCAGATTTTAAACCGATACCGACATATGCAAAACAGTACTTTCCCGGATGTCCCTATTGCTCAACACCGAGACTTTCTGAAGAAATAACCATGAAGGCGGGAGAAACCTATCATAAGACTATTGTGTATCAATGCGGCACCACGCTCGAACTTAGAAAAACTGCCGGTGCTTTTAGGGGCTCGAAGTTTAATCGCAAGTGTTTATTAGATGTCAAAACTTAAATTTCTTTTTGGTAATCCGGGAAGGCCCAAAGGTATAAAAAACTCACCTTCAAAAAACAAAGTTTGGTGCTCTGTTTGCCGCGCAAAAAGAGAATATAAAGTAATGAGTGTCAAAGGATTAGATCAGCACGGCAGGGCCATGGATATAAAGTCTTATGCATGCGCCATGTGCTGTATGCGAGTTATTGTGAAAGTGTACGATTAATCTCAAATTGGATCATACAAAAAATAAAACTAAAGCTCGTACAAATGTGTCCGATAAGGTTAGTATGAAATATAATATACCAAAAAAGACACTGTCATTAACCAAAACAATACGCATCTCTGAATTTGTTTTCTTAGAACTAGAAAAACGAGCCGCTGCCAACAACATAACTTTCAACAAGATTGTAAGTTATATTTTAGAAAAACATTTGGAGAACAAATGAATCAGTCTTTTTTCTTTTTCTTATCTGCATCGTCGGAAGATTTTCCAGTTAGCGCATCCCACGCCTTACTAATACCGGCAGATATTTGGTCCTCGCCTTTGTTGTCATCTAGTTGGAATTCCTTATTGACGCTATCCCTAGCTTTTTTTGGATCATATGGCATCTTTAACCTCCGGAGTTATTATGCAAATTTATCTTTATGATATAACACACTACACACATTATTTTGAACTAACCAATACGTATTTTCAAGCGGCAATAATATTAATGACCCTAGGTAGTACGGCGCATTTCGTAAGAAAAGGGCCTAAATTCTTTTGGCTTGAATAACCCTTAGTCCTGATTTAGCCTTCTCACATGTGGTGGGAGGGGTTAATGGAAGTAAATCTATTTAATTGGGGTCACATTAAAAGATGCATAGAAGTTCACGAAGCAATCACAGGCCATAGGCCAACGCATATTCAAGTACCGGCACCGTTAGATTTTAATGTAATGGGCGTGTGTGTTACCCTAGTATCCGATCCGAAACAAGAACATGTTACCGCAGATCAAGATCGATGCCTTTATCACAACACTGTTACTCACGAGAAAAAAGTTGATAAGAAACTGACGCCGGTTAAATAGTGTCACGCGGTACAGATTCCCTACAAGAGAAACAATTAATGGCTGCTTTATGGTCGCAAGAAATTGCGGACGACCCATATGCGTTTGTAATGTTCGCATTCCCTTGGGGTAAAAAAGGCACGCCATTAGAACACCACACAGGACCCAGAGAATGGCAAAAAGAAGAACTCTTAAGAATAAAAAAGCACCTAGAAGAAAACAAATTAAAGAAAATAAATGGGCAAAATCCGAGTGTCTACAAGTCAGCGACAGTTTCTGGTCGTGGAGTGGGCAAATCTGCTTTGGTTGCCTGGCTTATTTCTTGGCACATGAGTTGTCACCTGGGGGCCTCGTCCATTATAACTGCGAACTCAGAAGATCAATTGAAGACAAAAACCTGGGCAGAGCTAGGGACTTGGCATACCTTATTAATTAATGCGCATTGGTTTGATAGATCTTCTACACATCTTCAACCGGCGGCCTGGTTTGCGGATGCGCTAAAAAAACAATTGCAAATAGATCCAACATATTATTACGCTCACGCACAACTGTGGTCGGAAGAAAATCCAGAAAGTTTTGCGGGAGCTCACAACCAAAAAGGCATGATGGTGATTTTTGATGAGGCATCTGGTATACCTAAACCAATCTGGACTGTCGCTGCGGGATTTTTTACAGAACTTAGCATCTACCGATTTCAATTCGCTTTTAGTAACGGTCGACGAAATACGGGAGAATTCTTTGAATGCTTCCATAAAAATCGAGATTTCTGGAATAGAAGATATCTCGATTCTCGAACCGTTGAAGGCACAGATCGAGCAGTATATGATCAAATTATAAAAGAACACGGAGAAGATTCTGATGAGTCGCGAGTTGAAGTTAAAGGTGAATTCCCAAGACAAGGTGATAACCAATTCATTTCTAGAGAAATTGTCGTTGATGCCACGCAAAGAGAAATACAAACTGATATGCACGCAGCGCTTATTATGGGAGTTGATCCAGCGAGATATGGAGACGATTCAACCGTTATCCGCTTCCGACAAGGACGCAACGGTAAGGTTATTGCACCGATCACTTTAAAACATCAAGACAACATGCAAGTGGCAAATAAATGTGCTGAGCTAATAAATAAATATAACCCCGATGCCGTATGTATCGATGCCGGTAATGGTACCGGCATCATAGATCGTTTACGAGAAATGAAATACAAAGTTTACGAAGTGTGGTTTGGATCAAAGTCTGAGATCAATGAGTGGGGCAACAAAAGGACCGAACTTTGGGCTAAAATGCGTGATTGGCTTAAAGGCGGCACTATTGATAATTTACAAGAACTAACCGATGACTTAACGGGCCCACAATATAAGTTTATGGCCCGGAGTGATCAATTGATTTTAGAGTCAAAAGAAGAAATGAAAAAGCGCGGGCTATCATCCCCAGACCACGGTGACGCATTAGCCTGTACTTTTGCTGTTCAAGTCGCCCGGGCCGATTTAGCATCAGGTACTTCAAGAAAAGGATCTAGACAAGCAAAAGACGTTAATTATAATATGTTTGAGTGAAGTAAACAATAAGGGGGATATTTTTATGAGTGGCGGACAAGCTTTTAAACAAGTTCAATCGGTAGTAGCACCCCCACCCCCAGATCCAAGTATTGCAGAAAACCAAGCGCAGCAAGATCTTTTAAAGAAACAAAAAGCGGCATCAACAAATATCACAGGCGGAGCCGGCCTTGCGGGTCGAGCAAACACATCCGCACGAACACTACTGGGTAGTTAATGGCAATAGATAAAATTCCATATTCAGGTGTTAAGTCGTTAGATGCTAGCGACCGGAAACAGGACACAAAAAATGAAGAAATCGCCGCGACAGTTATTAGAGACTTTCAAAGGCGCGCGGGTAATCGTTGGAACTTCGAATCACAATGGCAAGAAATTGCTCAACGGATGGTTCCGTTACACAACCGAAACTTCAACACCTATAATCAATTCATTACTAAAGGCGAAAAAAGGACCGAGTTTATTTTTGATTCGACGGCTTCTACAGCGTTGGGCAGATTTGCTTCGATCTTAGATTCATTACTTACGCCTCGAAATCAAACGTGGCATCGGCTCATGGTTGATGAACCAGCACTTCAAAAATCGCGACAAGTTAGACTTTACTTTGAAGAAGTAAATCGGTTACTTTTTAAGCACCGGTATGCACCGACTGCAAACTTTGCTTCGCAAAATCAGCAAGTTTATAAATCGCTTGGTGCGTATGGTACGAGTGCCATGTTCATAGATGAGCTGGCCAATGGTCCTGGACTTAGATATAAATCAATTCATCTCTCGCAACTGTTTTTTAGTGAAAATCACCAAGGCATAGTGGACGACTGTGTGCGTTACTTTCCAATGACCGCACGCCAAGCCTACCATAAATGGGGGGAAAATATCCCCGATCTTTTACGATCTCAATTAGAAACAAATCCTGATTATGAGACTTGGTTTATTCACCAAGTGAAGCCCAGAGAAGATGTCGATATTTTTAGAGCCGACATGAAAGGTATGCCTTACGTTTCTTACTACGTTTCAATGGTCGGAAGAAAACTTTTATCTGAAGGGGGATTTAATACTTTCCCTTATGCAATCTCGAGATATGAACAAGCGGAAAACGAGGTTTATGGTCGGTCACCTGCGATGGAAGTTTTGCCGACAATTAAAACTTTAAACGAACAAAAAAAGACAATGCTTAAACAAGGTCATCGCACTGTTGATCCTGTTCTTTTGGCTCATGATGATGGTGTCGTTGATAATTTTTCAATGAAGCCTGGCGCGATTAATCCCGGTGGTGTGACTGCGGACGGACGACCACTCATTCATGCCCTTCCCGTTGGTAATTTATCTGCCGGCCAAGAAGTAATGAATGATGACCGCCAAATTGTTAAAGATGCATTCCTAGTTACGATATTTCAGATATTAACTGAAACACCCGCAATGACTGCAACAGAAGTTTTAGAGCGTACCAGAGAAAAAGGCATTTTACTTGCGCCAACAATCGGGCGACAACAATCTGAATATTTAGGTCCAATGATCGAGCGAGAAGTGGATGTATTATCAAGGCAAGGTATTTTACCTCCTATGCCAATGGAATTAAAACAATACCAAGCCGAATATCGTATTGAATATGATTCGCCACTTTCTAGAGCTCAAAGATCAGAGGAAGCTTCTGGAGTTATGCGCACCCTAGAGACGGCATTAAATATCGCGGCTCAAATGCAAGACCCAAGTGTTTTAGATAATTTTAATTTAGATGTTATCATTCCCCAATTAGCAGATATTCAAGGAGTACCTGAATCATGGATGAACGGGCCAGATGTTGTCGCGCAAAGACGACAGGGTAGGGCGCAGCAAGCGCAGCAACAACAAACCATAAATGCTTTACCGAATGCTGCGTCTATGATTAAGTCAGTAGCAGCAGCAAAAAAAGCTGGCGGGATTTAAGTTTTTTATTAAAAGGGTCAAATGAATAAAAATAAAGAGAACATAGAGGCTGTCGAAGAACAGGCACGTGAACTGCTTGCTTACAATCAACAAGCATATAAACAGGTTTTCAATGACGAAAATGTATTCGTTAAAACCGTATTAGAAGATCTATCTGATTTCTGTAGAGCCTATCAAACTACATTTCATGCGGACCAAAGACTACATGCAGTTCTTGAAGGACGCAGAGAAGTATGGTTAAGGATAATGGAGAGATTAACTTTGAATACGTACGAATTACAAAACAAGATATTAAGAAAGTGGGGGATAAATGACAATGGAAGTAACGACAAATCAAGCGCAAACAACAGCAGCAACCTCGGCGGCAAGCGCACCAGCGGCACCGCAGAACAACTCAAGCCCGAGCCAGACACAAGTGGCCTCGGACTGGACGACCGGGCTTAACGATGATTTAAAAAACTATGTAACTACAAAAGGCTTCAAAGGCATAGATACGGTTATCGATTCTTATAGAAACTTCGAAAAACTTCAAGGCATGCCCCAAGATCGCATTTTAAAATTACCAGAAAAATCTGATGATCCTAATTGGAACAATGTTTATGATCGTTTAGGTAAACCAAAAGAAGCTAAAGATTATCAAGTAGAGGTTCCAAAAGAATACGGAGACCCAGACTTTGCAGAATGGTCTAAAAAATTATTTCATGAAAATAATTTAACCCGAGCTCAAGGCGAAAGTATCGCTAAGAAATGGAACGAGTACGTAGGAAACAAAAGACAAGCCGATATTCAGATGAGACAAGATAATATCGCTAAGCAAGAAACAACGTTAAAAAAAGACTGGGGCGCAGCATACGAACAAAATAGCCGTGTGGCAGATAGAGCTGTGCAATTATTTGGTGATAAAGCAGCGAGTGTGCTAAAAGCGGTGGGCGATGCAGTCGGAATGGCCGAAGGAATGAAGATCCTCCACGCACTTGGCACAAAGTTAGGAGAAGATAGTTTTGTTTCAAGCGATACCCGAAGTAATGGTTTTGGTGACCGCGCCTATAGTCCAAGCGAAGCCCGGGCCGAAATAGGTCGACTACGCCAGGACCAAGACTTCTTACGCCGCTATCTGTCTGGGGGCAGGGAAGAAGTCGAGAAAATGAATCGGCTCCACGAATATTTAGTTAGTTAAGCATAAATTAAATAAAGTTTTTAAAAACTAGCCCGAAAAGCCTATTGACAAGTTGGTCGCCTTCGGGCGACCCTTGGAATTGTCGACAAGCTTCAATGCCCGACTGACCGTTTGAAAGCAAACGTCTTGTATTGTGACCCTACAATATATGAAGATGGCCCCTTCACAGGATAAGCCCCTTCGAAAAACCAAATTTTTATTATCAACCGTTTTTTGGAGGGACATCAAATGTCTATTAATTTACCTCAACTGTATGTCGAACAATTTGCGACAAACATACAAGTTCTATTACAACAAAAAGAATCACGCCTAAGAGCTGCAGTAATGTCAGGCTCACATATTGGTAAACAAGCTTCACCTGTTGATCAAGTGGCAGCTATCAATATGCAACCAGTAACTTCACGTTTTCAACCAATGGGTCGAGTAGACGCAGCCGTTGATAGACGTTGGGTATTCCCATCAGATTTCGATTTGCCACAACTAATCGATCGTTTTGACCAATTGCGTTTGTTGATCGATCCAAAATCTACTTACGTACAAAACGCAGTTTACGCTGCAAACCGTCAAGCTGATGATCTAATTATCGCAGCATTGAACGGTACTGCAAAAACCGGCGAACAAGGCGGAACTTCTGTAACCCTTCCTTCATCACAAAAAATTATCCGTACTTTCGGATCAAATTCAGCTTCAGGACTTACAGTTGCTAAACTAAGAGAATCAAAACGAATCTTGCTAGCAAATGAAGTTGATTTAGATATGGATACAATCAATTGCGTAGTAACTGCTAAACAACACGATGACCTACTAGCTGAAGCACAAGTGATCAGCATGGATTATAACGATAAACCAGTTCTTGTTGAAGGTCGTATCCAACGATTCTTAGGAATTAATTTTATACACAGTGAACGACTACAACTTTCATCAGATGGTAACGCAGATACACTAGTACCTGTTTGGGCTAAGTCGGGAATGTACCTAGGCGTATGGAATGATATCGTAACTGATATCGACCAACGTAAAGATCTTCAAGGTATGCCTTGGCAGTGTTACTTGTACATGACAATGGGTGCAACGCGATTAGAAGAAAAGAAAACAGTACAAATCGCTTGTGATATCCCATAACTTTAACTTTTAAATAGGAGATTTTAATATGGCAGTAGTAATAACAAAATCGACCGCAGTAAGCGGTCGTGACGCAACACCAAGGGTGTTAGGTAATAGCGCAGTAACTAGAGCAGACGTTAAGAAAGCTTTAGGAGTTGTAGCGGCAGTAACTGGAGACTCAATCGGATCAACATACTTGTTTTGCAGTATTCCAAGCAATGCAGTTGTGTATTCAGTTGAAGTAAGCTGCCCAGATATTGGCACTACCGGCACAATGGACCTAGGTCTTTATCAAACAACAGATAAAGGCAGTGCAGTTGTTGATGCAGATTTCTTCGCAGCAGCAATTAACGTCCACGGTGGCGCTTTAGCAAAACAACAAGAAGTTTTCGGTAACGTAATTACACCGGCAAACTTTGAACAACGTTTATGGCAACTTCTTGGCCTAAGCGCTGACCCAGAACTTATGTATGATGTTGTAGGCACATTAGCGGCAGCACAAGATGGTTCAGGTTCAATTTTAGTTGAAGTGGCTTATTCAGAATAATTGAAACTCGTGCGTACTCGTAAGGAATAATTTTTATCCGTCTACCAACGTGAATTAAAGTTTGACCGCCTTACGAGTAGCACCCTCAAGGGAGTTAAAATGGCAACAGTACGATATGAAATTAACAAAGGGGAGACTGAGTTTCAAATAACAGAATCTGCAGGACTTGCTACAGTTAATAAAAACATTGAACTCACTTATGATGCAGCCGTGATCACAGAAAAAGATCAAGTGATTCGGGCATTAGAAATGATTATCAATAGAATATTAAAAGACAACTTCCCGCTATAGGAGTGTAATGTGGCAAACAATGTAACTACAATTCTAGGCCGCATGGTGCCCAATGGCTTTCAACAAATAGCAAGTGTGGCCGCGTCTACCGGTTTAACACCTCCGGATAGATCCCATATTGCTTTAATACAACCTTCCGGCGGAGATGTGAGATGGCGAGACGATGGTGTTGCCCCAACAGCAACAATAGGAATGCTCCTAGCTGATGGCGTAGTATTTTTATATTCGGGGGATTTAAACGCCATTAGATTTATTCTCGCTAGCGGAGCTCCGGCACTTAACATCACGTACTACCGAAATAATGGGTAGTTAATGTAAAGGGGATGTCTTAATGTTTTTTCTCCCTTCAACTATCCAAAAATCCTATTCAAATGCAAATTTAATTCCTTCAGATGTCCTATTTGATAATGAAGGAGACAGTGGAACACCTGTAACTGGAAATCATATATTAACTGAAGGCGGCGACAAAATCGCGCTCGAAAACGGTGATTTATTAATCACGGAGACTTAAAATGGCAGACGTAAAAATATCAGCGTTACCCGCAGCAGGAAGCGCTTTAGGCCCAGATGAAATTCCAGTTAACGAAGCTGGAACAACTAAAAAAGTTACAGCTAATCAATTAAAAACATTTATTGGCGCAGTAACTACTGTAAGCGGTACGGCACCGGTTGTGTCGAGTGGTGGATTAACTCCCGCAATAAGTATGCATGTAGCAGACAGTACTCATGACGGATATTTAAACCAAACAGATTGGGCAACTTTTAATAATAAATTTACCCTACCTTCTTTAACCGCCGGTTCTGTTTTATTCTCTGACGGAAGTACAATCGCGCAAGATAATGCAAATCTATTTTGGGATAATACAAACAATCGATTGGGCATTGGCACTAATGCTCCAACAGCAAATTTACATTTGCCTGGAGTAACGATTGCTGTAGAGACGGCTTCCCTGAAAATAGATTCTGGAACGGTTATGACAACTCCAGAAAACGGAGCAATTGAATCTGATGGAATAGATTTATGGTGGACGAATGATACGGGAACAAGAATTTCTCTAAGCACTGTAGGCGGCGGGGGAGCAAACACAACTTTGTCGAATTTGGCAAGTGTTGCCTTTAACGTAGATCTATTGCCAGGCACTAATAATACATTAAACATCGGGGACGCTACTCACAAAATATTAAACATGGATATTTCTACAATTAGCAATACAGGACAGCCGGTTATAAATGTAAACTCCGGCACTATTTTAGACTTATCTAGTTCGCTGCAATCAATTGATTTTAATACTCGCTTACTAACATATAATGATGGCTCAACTACTTCACTTGACTGGCAGAATGGCTTTTTTCAAGATCCAACTGGAACTACGTCTTTGATTTATGGCTCTGCAAGACAATTGGTAGATACTACAAGCCAAACTGCAATCGATTGGGATACGAGACAGGGCAAGGATAGCGCCGGAACTTTATCCCTTGACTGGAATAATTATATTTTACAAAGAAATGGCGCTACTCGTTTAGACTGGGGCAATTTTTTCTTAGGAAATGCAAATGGAAACCCCACAATTGATTGGTCAGCTGGCGGAGATAATGTAGCGCCAGTTCCCGGAACTATTGATTTCATAAATAACAAAATTAGCAATGTTATTGACCCGACCGCGGACCAGGATGCCGCCACTAAAATTTATGTTGATGGACCTGCATCTAAAGTTTCAGCGCGAGTTAATCTTGCTTCAAACTCAGCGGTCACAGCCAACAACCCAATCATTTTTGATACTGTCGTTTATGATACCTCTTCTTCTTATTCGACTGGAACCGGTTTATTTACCGCGCCTAAAGATGGATTTGTTATAATTAATATATCTACAGCAACTCTTTTGGCGGGAGGAAGTCTTTATGCCACAAAGAATGGAACAAATGTGGGTTACCTATGTGCAAATGGAGTGGCGAGCACAACTTTTGGTGGGGGCATACACATTGACGTGACAGCTGGGGATACAGTTGGAATTTATACTGATACGACAGGAACGTTTTTAGGAAATGCAAACGGGTTAAATAATTTTAGTATAAGTTATATATGAACCCAAGAACATATGGTGGTTTTGCCCATATTTTGTATCAATACCCAGTCGACAACGATGTAGTTGAGCAAGACGTTGTTTATTCGTTAATAAATAACGGGACAGGTCAGTCCCCCCATGCTTTTAAAAAAGCGATAAATGGAGGAGATAGTTATTACCCCGCCGTTTATGGAATTGCAAAGCATGTCTTGGGTGGCGTGGCAGATATTTATTTAGGGCAAGGAATTGTCGTTGATGGATTTAATTTCGGAGTTTTTATAGATGTAGAAATGTATTTAGATGGCGCAAATCCAGGTCTTCTGACTTTCACGCCGCCAACAGTAGGGTCGAGCGTGAATGCAATAAAAATAGGGAGAGCGTTAGATGCTACACATTTATTGCTAGATCCAGTTGGTAATTTCGTGCAACAAAAAGGTGGAATCTACACCAGTGATGGCACTTATGATGAAGTACAATCTCCTGGGTCTAATGGGACCGTTCTTGTTTATGATTCAACACAAACTAACGGATTTCATGCCGCAGCCGCTGTTGTTGCTTCGGCTCCGTTTACTTATACGACTTCAACTAGAACTTTAACTATCGCAATTGCTACAAATTCAGTGGCTGGGGTATTATCAGCAGCAGATCACACGACATATTCAGGCTATGCCGCCACGATTGCTTTAAAGGCACCCCTTGCTAGCCCAACATTTACTGGGGATGTAAATTCATCTACAGGGAATGCATTGATAAGTACGCTTGGAAAAGGGCTTCAGGTAAAGACCGGAACTAACTCTAAAATTGGGACCGCTGTTTTAGTGGGTGGAACTGTGACAGTTTCTAATACTTCAGTTACGGCAAATAGCAGAATTTTTGTGACTTCGCAAACTGACGGCGGCACTGTGGGTGCATTAAGAGTTTCGGCAAAAACAAATGCTACTAGTTTTGTGATCACGAGTTCAAGCGTTCTAGACACAAGTACGGTCGCATGGCATATAATAGAAAGCATTCCATGATGCCACGGGTTAAAGACGGTGAAATATTTACTAACCATAAAATTATTGGTCTAGTGAAATTTAGATTAATTTTTAAAGGAATAATAAATGGATAAAAAACAAGCGGTACAACTTTTAATGAATTTAATCAATAGCCTTAAATTGACAAAACAAGAATACGATTCTTGTACTACTGCGGTACAAACATTAATGCAAGAAGTTCCGCTGGCGGTACAAGACTCACTTGCAAAATCAGCTAAGGTTTTAAAAGAAGCGAGTATGTAATTAATGGCATCAGTAGTTGAAATATGTAATCGAGCACTACAAAAATTAGGCGCGGCTAGAATTGTCGATATTACTGATAATTCTAAAAATGCACGGTCTTGTAATACAGCTTACAACCCAACAAGATTAAAAGAACTAAGAAGACATACTTGGAATTTTGCTATTAAACGGGCATCACTTCCGGCATCGGTTACTCCGCCACTTTTTGATTATAGATTTGCATATCCGCTTCCAACAGATTTTTTAAGATTACTTGCGCCGGATCCGATTTCAAATCGAGAAGATATTGAATGGGTAATTGAGGGTAACACAATTGTTACTAACGATTCAGCCCCACTACAGATTAGATACGTGGCAGACATTACTGATCCCAATCTTATGGATCCTCTATTTAGAGAAGCTGTATCGGCAGATTTAGCAATGGAATTATGTGAAGAAATAACTCAAAGTAATGAGAAAAAAGCTGCAGCAAGAGCAGACTACAAAGATAATATTGATGAAGCTAAAAAAGTAAATGCAATTGAAAAACCAACATTTTTACCACCGGACGATGCGTGGATAACGATAAGGAGATAAAATGCCTAAAGTCTCCCCGTTGCAGTCTGATTTTTCCGGCGGTGAAGTAAGTCCTCTTTTCTTTGGTAGAGTCGATGCACCTGCGTATAAAAAAGCATTAAAAACTTGTCTTAATTATTTACCCACACTTCAGGGGCCGCTCATTCGAAGACCCGGCGAGATGTATGTGTTTGCGACTAAAGATAACGGGATTGCAAGACTTCATCCTTTCGAATTTTCTTTAACACAAGCATATATGATCGAGTTTGGTAATAACTATATTAGGTTTTATAAAGATAATGCCAATATTACTTTGCCATCCCAATCGGTTTTGGGAGTAAATCTAGGAGGAGCTAATCCTAAAATAAATGTGACTGCGCACGGATATACAACGGGTGATAGAGTAATTCATGAAGGTGTGGGCGGTTCTACTCAAATAAACAATTTAGAATTTTCTATCGTAGTTAATGATGCTAATCACTACACACTTAACGGGATATTATCAAGTGCCGTTGATTCCTATACTTCTGGTGGCACGGTCTCTAAAATTTATGAAATTAGTTCTACCTATACAAGTGCTGAAGTATTTGATCTACGCTTCACACAAAGTAATGATGTGCTCTACATAGTTCATCCAAACCATAAACCTGCAAAATTAATTCGCTATGGACATACCGATTGGCAACTAAATAACTTGGATCTTCAAGATGGTCCTTATTTAACTCCCAATTCCAGTCAAACAACGCTAACTCCGAGTGCCGCTACAGGCACCGGTATCACAATTGCAGTCGGACCTAATATCGCCATTTCAAATGCAGCGGATAACGGAAGTGGGGCCATCAGAATCACGACAGCAACACCACACGGGTTTGTAAGCGGAGATAGTATTTATATCACAGGTGTTACGGGTACTACGGAGGCCAACGGTGTATGGACTATTCAAGTTATTGATAGTGTTACTTTTGATTTGCGCAATTCTACTTTTACTAATGCATATATTGCCGGGGGTACTGCTAGTCCTGCTTTGTTTAGTGTTACTGATGTGGGTCGACTCATTCGAATGAAGGAAGGATCAACGTGGGGATATGTAATCATAACGGCCTTTACAAGCCCGATTAGCGTTACAGCGGACGTATTAGCAACACTTACAAACACTAGCCCTAAGCAATTCTGGCGATTGGGTACATATTCAGACACTACGGGATATCCTGCAGTTATAACATTTCATGAAGATAGATTATTTTTAGCGGCAACTAATTCTAACCCGCAAGAAATTGATGGATCCGTCATTGGTCAATATGAAAACTTTCAACCAACACAATTAAACGGCTCAGTTCAACCCGATAACGCGGTTCAATTTACTTTTAATTCGAATGATGTAAACAGTGTTAGATGGTTAAAGTCTGATGAGCGTGGATTACTGACAGGTACAGTTGCGGGCGAATGGTGGGTATCGCCTTCGACCCTAGGGGAAGCGTTAACCCCCGACAACATTAATGCTCATAAATCAACATCGTATGGATCTGAATTTGTTGACCCAGTGCAAGCGGGTAAAGCAACAGTTTACGTTCAAAGAGCCGGGAAAAGATTTAGAGAATTTGCATACTTTTTTGATGCCGGTGGGTTTAGATCTACAGATATTACTCAAGTGGCTGAACATATTTCGCCGGTTGGCATTAAACAAATGGCCTATCAAAAAGAACCACAAAGTTTTATTTGGTCCGTTAGAAATGATGGAGTGCTCGCAACAGCCACTTACGATAGAGACTTAGATGCACTTAGAACTGGATGGTCACGTCATGTTCTTGGCGGAGTGAGTGACGCGGCAGGAAGTGCAGCTATCGTTGAAAGTATAGCCGTGTTACCATCCTCAGATACACTAAGACAAGATGTGTGGCTAATAATAAAAAGATACATTAATGGCCAAGTTGTGAGACATGTAAGTTACATTACAAAGTTATTTGATAGAACAGACAAACAACAAGATGCTTTTTTTGTAGATGCGGGTCTTACATATGATGCGCCAGTGGATATCACGGCTATTACAAACGCTAATCCAATGGTTATCACAGCCCCCAGTCATGGATTATTAGTGGGGGATAAGATTTTAATAGAAGATATTTTAGGAATGGACGAACTAAATAATCAAACAGGATTTGTAAATACGGTACCCACAGGCAATACGTTTACTGCAAAAGATGTTCAAGGCAACATAATTAATTCAACTTCATTTAAACCTTATGTGTCTAACGGTACAGTTAGAAAAATGGTTACAACAATTTCTTCGATAAATCATTTAGAAGGCGAAGTAGTAATACCCTTAACAGACGGTGCGGTTCATCCGCCATTAACAGTAACTAGGGGTAAAATAGTTTTAACTTATCCCGCCGCTGTGGTTCAAATTGGATACACATATAACTCTGACGGCGAAATGCTACGACTGGAAGCGGGCTCTGCCGATGGCACAGCTTTGGGTAAAACAAGACGTACTCATAGAGTGGGAATGCTTTTAGAACAGACTTTAGGCTTAAAAGTAGGATTTAATTTTGATGCCCTTGATGTAGTGACTTTCAGAACCTCAGCTAATCCTCTATCAAGGGCTGTACCTTTATTTACAGGTATAGAGACTTTTACAGTAGATGCCGATTATGACTTTGAAAACAATTTTTGTTTTAGACAAGATCAGCCACTGCCAGGTACCATACAAGCTGTAATGCCGCAAATGATCACGCAGGATCGAGGGTAATAATGATTGAAGTCGTAGATTTTAAAAAAGAACATTTAGAAGAACTTTTGAAAGTCGAGAGAAACCAAAAGTTTAAAAAATTATTTGGAATACCTAATTATGATGTTTTGGCAAAACCGGGTATGTCGTATAGCATCCTTTGCGCCACGACTAAAAGAATTCTTTTTTGCTGCGGTATTATTCCTTTCTGGAATGGTCGCGGGGAATGCTGGGCTTTTTTTGGGGATAATGTTAAAAGGCATATGGTTCAAATTCACAAAGCAGTAGCAAGGGGATTTGAATATGAACTTACAAGATACACTAGAATTGAAGCAGTAGTTGAATTAGATCATAAACCCGGTCATCGTTGGATGAAGTCTTTAGGTTTTAGATTAGAAGCGCCTGTTATGCAAAAGTATTGGCCTGATGGCAGTGATAATTCTTTATACGCGAAGGTTAGATAATGGCAGTAGCAGCGGCAGTCGTAGGAGTAGTAGGAGGGTTAGCTAGCGCCTTTGGCGCCGGCAAAGCTGGAATGGAAGCTAAAGAAGCTTCCGATTTTAATTCCAGTCTTAAAAATTCTCAAGCAATAGAAGCAATTCAAGAAGGTCAAGAAAACGAACGTAGGGCCCGGATTGCAAGTGGCAAACAAATTGGCGGCGAACGTGCAGCTATTGCGGCTTCGGGAATTAAGTCTGAAGGTTCAGCTCTTGATGTATTACAAGAATCAGCTTCAAACGCGGAACTTGATGCACTAACAATTCGCCATCAATCGCAGCTAAAAGCTTGGTCATATGAGATGGGCGCAAAAGCCGATCAAATGGAAGGTCAATCTGCTCAAACAAGAGCGGGATATGGAGTGGCAAGTGGTTTACTCGGAGGAATTGGAAGCTTAGCGGGGAAAATTAAATAATGCCGATAATAAAACAATACCAATTAAAAACTGAAGCCAACACTGTACCAGAAGTAAAATATTTAAGACCAGCTTCGGCAGAAGGCGAAGGTAAGGGGTTAGAGCAATTAGGCGGCGCCATTTCCAATTTTGGCGATATACTTTCTAAAAGAGAAAATCAAGCGGATGTTTCAGATACCCATGTGGCACTTACTCAAGCGCAGGCTAATCTTACTAATGAATATCATCAACAACTTCAAGACGGTTCTCTAGATGTAGATAAATTTAAAGACCATGTGCGAGACACGGTCGATGGCATTGAAGATAATGTAAAAACAGGTGCCGGTGCTAATTACTTTAAAACTGCAAGTGCCGAACTTCAAGCGCATTTTCTTAATACCGCCGCACAAGGGTCATCACAATTAGCCGGCGAAAAAGCAAAATCAAACTACATGACTTCACTTAATAATAGTTCATCAACATTATTAAATGATCCTTCATCTTTTGAGTTTACTCAAAGCCAGCAGATACAGGGGATCGATGCTCTTGTTGCAGGAGGCGGGTTACCTGCAGAAGCTGCGGGTAAACTTAAAGACCATTCAAATACTGAATTAGCGAAATCGGCAGTTAGAGGCTGGATCCGTTTAGATCCTGAAATGGCTAAAAAACAGTTAGACGATAATAAGTTTGGTGACTACATTGATGGCGATTTAAAACATCAACTATACAGCGAAGTTAAGACTCAAGAAAGTGCTAACGATACAAAACAAAAACAATTAGAAAAACAACAGCGCGATGCCTTAACGGCAGAACAAACAAAAACTCAAAATGATTTCTTACAAAAAATACAAGACGGCAACTTAAAACCGCAAGACGTTTTAGATTCTAATCTCGATCCAACAGGCGGCGGATCTAAAGAACAATTTATTAATATGATCAAACGCCAAAATAATGAAACTAAAGATAATAGGATTCAAACGGACCCGTACATCATGAAAGATCTTTACGATAGAATCCATTTACCTGACGGGGATCCAAGAAAGATCACGGATGAAAACGAATTAAATAAACATTTTGGTAATGGCCTTAATATGGCGGATCTTAAAAACTTAAGAGGCGAGATAAGTAATAAAGGTACTATTGAAGGCGAAGCTAATTCACAAATGAAAAAGACCTTTATACAAAGCGCATATCAAGCAATTGCAAAGCCTGATCCTGTTACAAAACTAGCGGATCCTGAAGGTGCTAAGAATTTTCAAATATGGCAATCAAACTTCTTATCTAGTTATCAAGAAGGATTAAAATCTGGTAAAACGCCAGCACAACTTTTAAACCCCAAATCATCTGATTATTTAGGCCAAGACATTGATCAGTACCAAAGAAGTCCTCAAGAAGTAATTAAGAGTATTGTGAATCAACGTAGAGGTATGTCTCAGCCGCCATTAGCGCCCGGCGAAAAGATGATTGATGTAATTGATCCAAACGGACGCCCGGGTAAATTACCGAGTTCAAAAATAAACGACGCAAAAGCCAGGGGCTTTAAAGTTCAAGGTCAATAATGGCAAACGAGGATTTGGGATTTGTACCGGATAGTCAAACTCAAGATCATTCTGATTTAGGGTTTGTACCTAATGCTACTCCTGAACCTGATATGAAGCCTACTCAAAAAATATTTGATAATCATTTAGCCCAATATCGTGAATCACAAAAAGGTAAAGAAGCAAATCCTGATCAGCATGAAGCTAATACTTTTTTAGATGATTGGATGGCAGGCTGGCAAATGTCTACTACAGCGCTTGGTATTACAAGACAAAAAATGCCTGATACAGTATTACCTCAAGACGCCGGGCGCGCTGCTAGGATCATTTCTAATACTGCAACTTTAGCCGGTGACTTACCGGCAATGGTGGCGGGCGGTATTGGCGGTGGCGCTGTTGGGGGAGCTGCGGGTACAGTTACTTTACCTGTTGTGGGCACAGTAGGATTCGGTGTTGCGGGTGCGGGAGCCGGTGCGTTTGCTCTGCCTGCCGCCATTAGAAAAACACTAATGGATCATTACACCAAGGGCGACATACAAAGCTTTGATGATTTTTACGATAGAGCAAGCGGAACATTACTAGAAACATTAAAAGCTGGCGGTACGGGCGCAGCAACGGCTGTAGCAGGACCGTTAGTAGGTAAAGCATTGCCGGCAGCAGTTGGGCCCTTAACAAAGCTTGGGGCAACATCGGCTGCCGAATTAGCTACAATGACAACTGTGGGTAAAGCTATGGACGGCAAAGTTCCGAATGTGGATGACTTTGTTGATAACGCGTTATTACTCGGTGCTTTTCATACTGCAACTTTAGCCGCTAAACCACTATCGACCCCTATAAACAACGCAATACAATCGCGTATACAAACAAAATTAATGGACACTTATGCAAAGACTGGGATGCATCCTAATGAAGTATTCGAGACTGCATCTCAAGATCCGGTATTACGTCAGCAACTTTTATCCGATGATCCGGCATTACCTGAAAGTTTAAATAAAGCTAGAAGTCCTGGCGCAGATGACGTCACAAGTTTAAATATAAAACCTAATCCTGAATTAGAAGCTGCCCATCCTGCATTAAGTGCTGCTACCAAAAATGAAGGAAGTGGCCAACTAAAAGTAGCCCCACTAGAAATTGCCAAAGAGGCATCTGGTCCCGACACAACTCGTACAGAATCAGAGCAAAAAGTATTGTCAAGAATAGGAGCACCCGAAGAACCTCCGAAAAAGCAAATGTCGTGGGATCAATTTTATTATAATACTGTTGATAAATTTGATCCAATAAAAGTAGCCACTGAAGCTTTAACTGACGGTAAGGTCTTAAGTCCAAAGGATGATCCGTATGCGATGGTTAGAACGATTCAAGCTAATGGTCGTAGAGCAGAGGCCGCGATTGAAGCGGGACCTGCTGATTTTAAAACTCTACAGCCGACTGGCACTCCGGGCCTTCGTGATATTTTTAATACTGTTGGTGGCGATTTGAATGGCTTTAGAGCTTTTGCTATATCGAAGCGGGCTCTTGAATTAGATGCTGCTGGTAAAGAACATGGCGTAGACGTCGAGTCAGCTAAACAAGTTATAAAAGATGGCGCGGAAAAGTTTGGTCCTGCCTTTAAACAATTCCAAGATTTTAATAATGATGTTTTAAAATACGGGAGAGACAGTGGCATTATATCAAAAGAAAATTACGCTACCATCCTCGAATACAACAAAAATTACGTTTCTTTTAAACGTGTCATGGGAGCTGATGAAACTGGTAGTTCTGGTTCTAACGGGTCGGGTCTCAACGTATCAAATCCAATTAGAGAGCTTAAAGGATCAGAGCGACAAATCATCGACCCCATCGAGTCCACAATCCGAAACACGAACGCCATAATAAGTTTGGCTGAAAAGAATAGAGCGTTACAAACTCTCACTGATTTGATTGATAAAAAGGGTAATCCAGATTTAGGTCAAAAAATTGCAACACCTAAAAAAGCAATTGATATAACTCAAAGTGAAGCTGCGCAGCAGCTATCCAAGTTAGGTCTTAACCCGGAAGATGCCGAAGCATTCACAGTTTTTAAACCAAAAAACGATTTAGAAGATAATCAAATAGCCAGTTACAAAGATGGCAAAAGACAAATATATGAAGTCCCGCAATTACTAGCAGACTCAGTGAAACAGTTGGATGCCCAAGATGTTGGTAATGTAGTAAAAATGCTTTCAGTACCAGCAAAAACGCTAAGAAACGGAATGATTGCATCTCCTGACTTTCAAGCTCGCCACTTTATCCGTCAAGAATTAACTTCTTATTTTGCTTCCCCTAACAGGTTTGTTCCAGTTCTTACCACACTTCAAGGCTTAGGCGGACTAATGAAAAATAGTCCGGAGTATGCCGAATGGTTAAGAGCTGGCGGAGCAAACGATGCTATAGCAAGTTTAGATTCTGAAACAATACAAAAACAAATTTTAAAATTAAATGGTGAAACAGGATTTTTAGATTCAGCATGGAACACCATAAAAAGTCCGCTGCAATCTATGGCCATGATCACTCACATACTTGATGAGGCTAGAACATTTGGAAAGTATCAAGTGGCTAGAGGCATGGGTAAGGATATTCCTACGGCACAAATGGAAGCCCGAGATTCCGGGATTGATGTTTCTAGATCGGGAGCAAAACTAAGAGCATGGAACATGATTACGCCATTTGAAAACATGCGCATTCAGGGTTTAGATTTAATAGGTCAAAAATTTAATGAAGATCCTGTAGGTACTGCATCCAAACTTATGACGGCAGTAACGTTACCGAGTGTTTATTTATGGTATGCAAACCATGACGATCCTAGATGGCGTGATATCCCAAACTACGTAAAAGATACTTCATTTATTTTTATGACTAAAGATCATATGTGGCGTGTACCTAAACCTTTTGAACCTGGGGTTGTGTTTGGATCTTTACCTGAAAGAGTTTTAGAATCTTATTTTACAGACAACCCGCGCGCATTTAAAGATTTTAAACAAACTATGGCAGACTCTGCTTTGCCACAATATATACCGGCATTCGCTAGTCCTATGATTGAACAGTTCGCTAATAAAAGTTTAATGACCGGAAGTCCTTTGATATCAGACCACATGAAAACTGTTTTACCTGAGTATCAATCTAATCCATATACTTCTGATATGGCGAAAATAATGGGCGGAATCCTAAGGCAAGTGCCTACTGACTTGACGCAAAAACCTGGAAGTTTAGGTTCTCCGATTATCTTAGATAATTACGTAAGATCTTGGGGTGGAAATATGGGTCAATATGCAGTTCAAGCTGCCGATAAAGTTCTTGAAGCAAGTGGAGCAGCAAAGGAGTTAGGTATTAGTTATAATGAAAATCCGCCAGCGAAAACTCTATCTGATATCCCGTTTATAAAAGCTTTTGTGATTCGTTATCCTGCAGCTAATCCTCAAAGCGTCGGTGATTTTTATGACCGATTTGAAAAAGTACAAACAAGATTAAATACAATTCAGATGCTAGCTAAACAAGGCGACTATGAAAACATGCAAAAAGAGTATGTGGCGGCACAAGCTGCTAATCAAATGGTTAACTTATCGGGATACAAAACGGCAATGTCGCAGCAAATGCAACTCATCCAAAAAATATATAAAGATCCAAATACCGACCCGAATCAAAAGCGGCAGCAAATAGACCAGTTTTATATGTTAATTATGAACGAGGCACATGGCGCAAATAAAATACTAGACGAGATAGAAAAACAAGTACCACAATAGTGAGTATAAACGGGGGATAAGATATGTCATTAGCAACAACCACAAGTAGGGTTTCATACACCGGTGACGGTTCGAGTACTGTCTTTTCTTATCCTTATTATTTTTTAGCAAACGCAGACCTTGTAGTTATTTTAAGAAACGAATTAACTTTTGTAGAAACAATTTTAATTTTAAATACCGATTATACACTTACAGGAGCAGGTATCCAAGCCGGCGGCGCAGTTACTACAATGACTGCCTATTCAAGTGATTATACAATTTCAATTTATAGAAATCCCGTTGAAACCCAAACTCTAGATTTAGTAGAAAATGATCCCTTGCCCGCCGAGTCGTTGGAAAAAGCTTTTGATAAATTAACAATGATTATGCAGTATATTTCAGACCTTGTTACCAGGTCTGTAAAGCTGTCTGCGGGGTATCCGGCCAATACGTTTGATTTAACTTTACCTCCCGACTTAGAGCCTAATACTGTTTTTATTGTTAATCCTGGCGGTGATGGGTTAAGTTCCGGGCCCACTGCTGCAGATATTCAAAATGCTCAAACTTATGCGGCTAATGCAGGTGCGTCCGCCGGTGCTGCCGCTGCGAGTGCTTCGGCTTCATCAGCATCCGCCTCGTCAAGTGCTGCTAGTGCAACCGCGGCTTCTAATAGTGCGGCGAATGCTGCGGCTCAATTAGCCTCTGCATTTTTTAGAGATACCCTTTATAAAACATTTTCTGATTCGCCGATTGCCCCGGTCCTTGGTAACAACGGTAAATTATTTTCTATTGATACAACTGGTGGGGCCGTAATTATAAATTTACCTTCTATTGCCGCAGTTGGAGTGCCGTTTAATTTAAGTATTAAATTAGAAGCGGGAGCGAATACAATTACGATTAATCGAAATGGAAGTGATACTTTAGATGGCGGTACTGCAGCGATTGTTTTAACTGATGTTGCTTCTGGCCTTTTATTAACTGCCGATGCTTCTAACAATTGGTCGGTGTTATCGGCGGGGGCTTCTGCACCGAATTTAAGTGTAGTAACAAAAACTACAAACTATACGACAACTTCAAGTGACGATGTAATATTAGTTAATACTGCTGGCGGTAACATAACTATAAGCCTGCATGCTGCGGCCAATGCAGTTAAAAAAAGAATCACAATTAAAAAGATTAGTTTAGATGCTAACGATATTATTATAGACCCCAATGGCGCCGAAACAATTGATGGTGAAACTACCGTTACACTAAGAGCCGTTCGCGAATCTCTAACTATTGTGCCAGATGGTAGTAATTGGTACACACAAAGTTGGTATGAATCGGCTAAAGTTTTTATCGCCAGGAGTGAGCAGTCGAGCGGTACAAATGAAGGGGCTACTCCTAATTTAACTTGGCTTACAAGGACTTTAAACACTATTACTAGAAGTGCTAATTGGGCCGCTTTATCCAGTAATCAAATTACTTTACAGCCCGGTTCTTATGTTGTTAAAGCACGAGCCCCGGCAAATTCTGTCGATCAACATCAAACTCGATTTTTTAATATTACAGACTCTACTACCGCTATTTTAGGATCTTCTGAATTTATAGCTAGTACTACTGCTGGGGGGACTTCGTCCTTTATAAATGGAACGGTAGTAATTTCGAGTGCGAAAGTTTATGAATTACAACATTTTGTGAATACTGCTAATGCACTTAATGGTTTTGGGGTAGGTAATCCTTCTTTAGCAGGTACAGAAGTTTTTGCCGAAGTATCAATTGAACGATTAAACCCTAGGTCATCTTAATGAACGAAATAGTTTGGGCAATCTTAGGAAGTTTAGGGACATTTTTCTTAGGACTTATTTCGTGGGGTATGAAAAAATGGATCACGGCAACATTTGATAACACCGTTGCAGTAAAACATTTAACTGATAAATTATCTTCTATTGAAGAAAAGATCTCTGATATCCCACGATTAAAAAAAGGAATGGCGATACTATTTGATAAATTAAATGATAAACCAAATGGAGGTTTGAAATGAAAAAATTATTAACTTTAGTGATTACTTTTGTGGGTGGATATGCATTTTCGCAGGCTTCAAGTCCGACCGGTCCTGTGGCTGCAGCAGTTGCCGCTACTGAACCAAGTTGGTTACAAGCTCATGGCGGGATGATGGCAGTAGCCGTTGCTGCGATGCTTGGACTAAACGCCGTTCTTTCAGGTGTAAGAGATCTACTTTATTTTTATGACGGAGTAGCAAAGGGGGCTGCAATCCCAGCTCAATACACGGGTCTTACAACAGTAAATAAGATCTGCATTTGGTTAGGTAAAATACTTGATTACGTTCAAGGTAATGTAGCCCACTAATGGACCTCCTAGCTAAGCTGCTGGGGTTTTTAAAAGAAAACGTCCCGTGGCTTTTTATCGGCTATGAAATGGGTAAATCAGAAGAAAATAAATTAAAGAGCGAGAATATAAAGCTTGCTCTTACTGCAAAGGACTTATTAGATGCGCAAAAAATTAAAGAGCACAATGCTGGTCTTACTGATGATGAGCTTAAGTCCGAGATCGAGAGCGGTGGATCCGCTGCTTCAACACCCCCCAACGGCGGTGAAAAGAAATAACATTTTAGTAAATGGCGCCGATTTAGAAATTTATAAAGACAAGTGTGACACGTGTTGTGCCAGTAAAATGGCCTGTGAAGCGTCATTACAACAGGCTCTAGATGTGGGCATGAACATTTCTTGGTACCAACAAAAGCCGATTGCGATTACTGCAGAAATCGCGGCTATTTTATTACTTATAAAAGTATTGGCGGTTAAATGAAAAAGAAATTAGATAGTTTAAATCCTGATTATGAATTAGAAAGTCCTGATTCTACGTCTTCTTTATCGGGTGCTGCAGCTACTCAGTCCGCTAAAGAACTACTGTCTGGCGGAGTTAAGGATAGCGCTTTAGATTTATTCGGAAGTGAAAAACAAAAAAATAAGCAGGAAAAAGATGAAGTTTAAATCCCCCGATATAGAAAAAGAGTTCGAATCTGTTACTATATTTTTACAAGACATGGCTATGCATATGGATCTATTTTGTAGGGAAAAGTTCAGTCAAGAGCTTATCATTACGAGGGTTAAAGAGCACATTTGTGGTGATAGCGGTGTGCATGAAGCAAACCGTGCATTTGATGTTAGAAACGAATTCGAGGGCGGTAGGCTCTATACTGACGAGCAAGTAAAAGAAATTATAGATTATATGCAATCAAGCTACCCCAGAAATGACGGTAAACCTACTATTATTCATCATTCTTTCGCTGGGGGTCCTTACCATCTACATGTTCAGATTGCTCTTGAGACGACAACCTATGCTCCAATGGGGACGCAACACTAGTTTCTTTTGCTACGATGTAAATTAAATCCGATAAGTATATTTGATCTGTCTCCCTCATATAAAGGTGAATGTTTTCTCTATATGAATGAAGTCTTCGAGCAATTTCGGGATGTCCTAGGCCTTCGGCTTGTCTCATTGCTACGCTTAGCGCATTGATGATATCTATTTTTCCTATTTTCATTTTACACCTATCTTTAAAAAGCCATGGATTGTAGCGGCGATATTTTTAGTTGTCTCAATCTTTTTAGTTTGAAGAAGTTGTGTGTAAATTTTAGTAGTATCCGCAGACTTATGATTAAGAAGTTCACCTATAACGCCACTTGATTCGCCGTTTGATAAACCTATTGTTGCAAAAGTGCGCCTTAAATCACGAGCCCATAGATCGGCGCAGCCCGCTTCTTTACGTATTTTATCCCAAAAATCTCGCGGCATTTTTATTCCGACTAATGCGTCCTCTGTAGGGATAGTTTTTACAAGTAATTCCATTGCAATAGGTGGAATAATAACTTGTTCATCTTCGCCAGTTGAGCTTGTAGATTTGCCATCAAAGGTAAGAAGACCGAACATTTCGCCGTCATGGTCTAAGGTTTTTAGTTGTGACCATTTAGCGCGTTCAATTGACCGAGGCCTTGCTCCACTAAAAATCAAAAGATAAATAAATAGCACTGCTTTTGGATTTGATTCTTTATTGATCTCTAACCTGTCTAGAATCTTTTTTAACTCCTCAGGTGTGGCAAAACGCTTACGTTTCTTTTCTCTATGTGGCTTTACTAATTTGCAAGGGTTTTGGTTTTGCGGGATTATTTCTTGTTCTTCCGCGTATGAAAAAAGTTTTGATAAGACATTTAAAGCCCGATTAGCCTCTACGGGAGTTTCCATAAGATCTTTATGCCAATTTCTAATATCTTTTGCCTTAACTCTTGTAATTTCAATAAAACCAAAGCTATTAATAATTTTTGAAGCATAAATCCTCTCTACTTCTTTTGCCCATCCTGATTTTTTATAACGTTCGGCATTCCAATGGTGAGTTAAGGCAGACATAAAAAGATCATTTATCGTTAGTTTCATTTTCATGCGGTCCCCCGTACGGTTTTGATGCTAAAACAAAAGCTTCTATTAGATATTTAATTAGTTTTTTCACGGATTATTGCCTTTGATATTGGTAAGTACCAAACGAACAAGTTAACTGCATTAAAGTGTTATTAGTTGTAAACCCGACAGTACACATATTGACTCCCATGGCATTACATTGAGGACCGCCGTTGGTTTGGGTTACGGTTAAGATCACGGTCACATTGTCGGCTTGGATCTGGTATGTAAATTTTTCATTACAATAGGTTGTAGTACCCGCACAATTGGCGTTTAAAACCATTGTGTCTGGTAGAGTAGGATCAAACCAGTTACCTGTAGATATAAGATTCTGGCAGGCTCCTGACGACAAATTCGAGGTATTAAGAGGGGATTTACCACACGCTGTAATACTCAAAGCGCATAAAGCCCCTAAGACCACAATTGTTAAGATTTCTTTATAAGTATGAACTACGTACTGTTTTTTCATTATGCACCTCATATGCATATTATCGGCGCAGTATGTCAAAAAGTAAACAAAAAGAGTAGGGAATCTGTTGCGTTGCTATAAACTAAAATGGTTTGGGGTACTTAGGGTGTCTCAGTTTGCCAATCAAAATTATGGCCCATGAAATTATCCCAAGCTTTCCTGGCTTCAGCAAGTGAGCCTAAAACGTAGGTTCTTGGGCGGGAATCAGTAGTTAATCGACCTCGCTTTACTTCGGGTAAGCATTTCTTTAGGGATTTGCCTATTTCTTCATCCGAAGCGAGCCAATTAGTAACCCCTTTCTCTTTAGAATATAACCGGTGGGCCTGGCGCAATTCGTTTGTTGGCACTTGTTCGCACCATTCTTCACTGAAAGTAGAATTTACTATCTTGCCATCCTTTAGGCACTCTAGCCAAAATTCATTAAATACACTTAAAGAACTGACTTTTTGATTCATAAGACCAATAGTTTGCGGCGCTATTTTTATGTTTGAAGTAGTGAGGTCCCAGGTCATTAGATAATCAAACAGGGCTTCATACCCGCCCGCCTTCATGCCATTTAAAATACCTTCAAAAAACTCGATGTTGTTTCTTTTGTAATTGCCGACATCAAAAACTGCAAAACGGCGCTCATCGTTTGTAGCAGGGACTAACCAGTCTTCGTTACCTAATATCAATACGCGGGTTAGGTTTTTAGATGTATACGCCTCAATCCCTTTTCGTTCGATGAAATGATTTGTGCCGGTAACAATATCTTTTAGCGCCCCTTCAGCAGCCTTGTTACCACTCCAAAACGCTTCATCAAGTACAAACATTAAGCATCGTTCTAAGTGGGAATTAAAATTACCCAATAAATACCTAGAACTTGAGGTAAGATAAAAATAGGGGCCTAGAAGGTGTCCGATGGTTTCGACAAGGATGTTTTTACCAACACCTTTTTGGCCCCTCAATACAATAGCGACGATTGGTTTTTCTTGAGGCTTTTGTATTAGATGCGAAAAAAAAGTTATTAACCAATTAAAATGCTCTATGTTGCCGTGGCATACATTTTCTTTAACGTGGGTTAAAAAAAGATCTAGCGCTAGTTCAGCTTCAAAATTATCCGCAGGTTTTTGTTTAACTGTAAATCCCCGCCACAAGTTATATTTATTTGTGTGTCCTACTTCTTTAGGTTCAAAACAAACCCCATCGTAAGTCCTTCGCTTAGCGCTTGCTATCCAAATATTTGAAAGCTGTTGTACTTTGCCGTTAAACATTAATGTTTTTGATTTAAGTTTAGTGTGAAAAGTTTGTGGTAATAAGAACGATATTTCATTGTTCTTTTCTTCCAGTATAAAACCTTTGCCGCCCATAACAACATAAGCATATCTTTTATTTATTTCTGTTATTGGGTCATCGGCTTGCTCTTCAACTTCTTCTTTGAATAAAACTTCGGGGTTTTTTGAGCCGGGTGCTTCTTGGCCATATTTAAAGGCGCTGTCAATTTGGTTTCTCAGTTCATCTGCGCCCCAGGGAGGTTCGCACCTTTTGTTCCAGTCCCACATTACATTCATGGTTTCATTGGCAGTAAGGCCAAAATCTTTTACGGAACAAGCTACCATATAGGTAGTTGTTGTGCCGCCTTCGCCTTGCCTAGCAATAGGTGCGGTTTCGAGATATCTTTGAGCACGGCTGATGGCTCTATCTGCATTAATCTCTAGTTTTATGTTTTCTTGTGGTTTTCTCTCTTTAGCCCGATTTAGTCTTGCGACAAGTTGCTCGGTGGCATCGGCCACTTCAAAATCAAAACAGTAGTATTCTTTGCCATCTATAATACTTCCGGCACCGACTAAGTAGCCGCCTTTGCCTCTAATATCTAATCCGGGTCCCAGCTTATTTACGCCGTTTGCAAAATCAATTGTCGATTTATATATAAGATGTTTTCCGCCAGTGGGGGTAGTTTGATAAAAAGTATCGGGCAATATCACGCCGTCTTCTTTTAATTTTTCTAGGGATTCAAAGCCAAGTTTGCCGTCCTTAGCATCAACGTCGATTGCTACGAGTGTTTCGCCGTCGCCGTTAAATTTGCCCGTGTAAAGACCAATGTTAAAGTTTGGGTTATTACCCCACCATTCCCTTAATTTATTTTCATCGCGTGTTGCAATTTCAGCAAAGCCTTGAGTGGCGGGAAGTTTTGAGCCTACTCGAAGTGGAAATATATAAAAACCTTTTTTTGACAATTCAAGTGCTTTATCAAGTATCATTTGCGATACCTTTTAGCGCGATATCCTTCGACAGCAATTGGAAGTCCTTTTGCCCACGGATTCATGCGTTTCATATGAAATTTCATATCATCCAATGCACCGAAACCTTCTTCTCTCTCTACAACAATTTCGTCGTGTACGTGCATAACAACGCTATAATTATTATTTTCTAAATTTATTAATGCTTGAGCAAGTACGTCTCGTGCTACTGCTTGCGTGATGTTTTCTGCCAAAAGCCCCCCGTATGCCGTCATTCGCTCCCACTGTTTTGTAAGCGAATTCTCCCCATTATAAGTAAAAGCGTCCTTCATTTCACCCCAAGGTGTTTTTACTTGTTCTATTTTTGGGTAGGGGTATGCAATCACACGTTTTGAGGGAAGTGAACACCATAAAAACGAACCTGCAACGCGGTATTTTATTGTAGCGTTTTGAGTAACTACCGCTTGTGTCGTGCCGGGGTTTGTTACGGCTCTAATGGCCGCATTCTCTAAATCGTACCAATATTTTTTTATGTGGGGGTGTGCAGAACGCCAAGCTTTTTTTATTGAGTCCGCTTTTGAATCTTCAATAACAAGGCCATATATTTTAGCCATGTTTTTAAAAGCGTTTACTCCACCTTGATACCCGAGTGCAAGTTCTGCAACTTTACCGATTTGTCTGTCGGTAAGACCCATTCTTTGGGCTGAAAGAATATAAATATCGGGACCCGCTTTTTTATCGAAATCTTCAAAAGCTTTTATTTTCCAGGTTTCGTTGGCGAGCCACGCTAATACTCGACCTTCAATGTTAGCATAATCGCATACAATTAAATCGTATCCAGGAGGAGCGCAGATAAAACTACGAATACAATCAGAAATAATACTGAGAGGAGGACCATATAAAAGATCAATTTCATTTCTTATCCCCTCAGTGTTCATCTAGTTCATCCCGTTTCATCAAAGTAATTTCTAAGAAAAACTCATCGATCTCGCAAATCCCAACAACCATACTTTGGGTTTCTAAAATTTTTTTTAATTCTTTTACGATTTCGTCTAAAGTTTTATCGCCCCTAAAAATTATTTCCGTCCCCATTTAGTAACCCAATTACCCCTTCGATTTCTTTTAAACTTATTTTTGAGCGGGGTAAATTCTGTACCTGAATTCTGCGTCCTGCCCATCTACCTGTACCTGCACCATGATATTGAAACAATGATCGGGCACGATTGTCATCACAAACTGACTCAATCATACTTTGAAGTTTTGCGTTAGAAGATTTGGCCGCTTCTTGTCGTGTTAGTAAAGCTTCCCTAATGTTATCGGGCAAAGTAATTTCGTTTAAGAGTTCTAATATATCAGCCTTTGCTATACTTTCGACTTTAACTCCTTGGTCTAGAATCCAATCCGTGAGTTGCTTTGTTGCATTACATGTGGCCACGGCTCCATTAGTAATATCTTGCATTCGTTTATTAAGACGTTTGCGTTCAAATTCTACGAGTTCGAGTGCATTTCTAACTGAGGGTATGTCTATATAGACGCCGCGCTGGTTTATCTTATGATCTAAATACCAAATTTGTTTTTCGTTTGGAGAAAGTTGAACTAGTCTTTTGTAAAGTTTCCGTTCGACTTCTACGTCTTTTGCGCAATATTCATACATTCTATTGAATTTTTCTTCGAATATTTCTGGTTCGTGCCATAAATAAGTGCCCCAAAATGTCGGTCCTTCTTTTGGCGCCGCTAATTGAAGCATGATCCTATTGCCTTGCATGTCTTTTTGCATATCAATGCCCGCAGCTGCGGAAGATTTTTCTAAAGATCCTGGTAAACCACACGCGTAAGCCATGCTCATGGTGCAAATCATTTGTTCTATTTTTATTTCTGGAAGATAAAATTCACGACGCCAGCAATAATTCCAAATAACCCATTCAAAAGGTGCATTATGGGCCACCACATAACCGCCACTTCTAACATGGTCGATAACTTTAGCGGGAGGCGCCTGACCCATTTTATTAACTGTAACGTTATCATCATTGAAACAATAGCCAAAGGCCATAACACGAGCATGTGGGTCTCTAGCGTACACATCGGCACCTGCCTTTTTAATATCTACGGGCGAGCGTGTTTCAAAATCACAAAAAAGAATATCCCCCACTTTAAGTAACCCCTAGATGATTTTATTTTAAAATTTTTGTTATTTTTCTAGTGTAATCGACAATAAGAGCCTCTTTTAAATGATCAAAAGTAAAGCCCAAAGTCTTTACAAACTTTCGGGCTTTACTTAAAGGGAGTGGCGCAAATCCATTTTCAATTTTACCTAGGAATTGATCGCTGAAGCCTACCTTTTTAGATAACTCTTTTTGGGTCATACCCAATAATTCCCTAGATTCTTTTACTAATTTTGCCACTTCCATTAAAATTCTCCTAAAATAGTGATTGTGCGCCGGCTTCAGTGTCGACTTCTTCGATTGCTTCAAATGCCGTGTGAGGATCAATGAGATTACCCAACGGATCGCCATCTTTTACTTTTTGTAGTGCTTGAAGCCCAAGTGATACGCCTTTATTACCTTTTTTATCATAAGCATAAGCATTAACCGCAGCTTTTGCATAGCATCCGGCATAAAAGTCAGAGGCTTCAATGATGTCTTGCCGTTTTGCATCTACTAATCCAGGTCGTTGATTAGATTTCAAATTTATAAACATTGCGCCTGCTTCGTATCCGGCTGGCATCCCTTTTTCACTCGATGCTCTTTCGCCTTGGTCTCTAAACGGAAGTCTAATTGAAAACGCCGCTTTCCCTACGGGTTGAAAGGTATGCGTACCTTGCGTTGTTTTTGCTATGATGCCTTCGCCCCATTTTTCTTTTGCTGCTCGCAGCACTTCGGCTTGTAATGCTGTGATGTCTTCGCCTTTTTTAAATAAAGCAACTAGGCTAAATTCATCTTTACCAGAAAGATCATTCTTTCTCGCCACGAATACATTCGGATAAGACACTCTAAATATTGGTGTTATCATCGTTTTCCCCTTTTTGTTTTGTGTTTAACATGTTCACTGTTGTTTCGTTTCATATTTAACATCTTTTTAATTTTCTTTTTTCGTTTTAACTTTTTAGGTTTCATACCTCATCCTTAAATAAAGATTTAGCATCTAAAAGAATTGGTTCCCCGGACTCAGATATTTTCGCAAGCTTAAATCCTGAACTCTCTAAGATAACCAACCCTTCTAGAAACTTTTTCTCATCTTTTTTAATTAATTTTTCAATTTGTGCTGGGCTTTTTAATTTGGGATCATCATATAAATCCATATCAGTTAGCCCATACCCCTTTAAATTATTTATAGCCAAAGTATTGTCACGCCATTTTCTTGTCCCGCGTTTTTGCACTAACTTGTACCCAGGCGGCAAGCGTCCGTGCATTGCTTCTTGGTAGGCAAATTCTCTAATTTTAGATATGAAATCATCTATTATCTCAGCTTTATCTAACATCTCGGATAGTTGGTTGGGCTCGTAGGCCTTCACTTCAACTTCATCAAATACATTTTGTGCGAAATCTAGTGCATTTTTTGTTAAAATTGGACATTTGGGCGCTGCCGGACAAAACCGACACCACTCCCCTGACTTCAAACTGGCTTTGGGATTTTGTGTTTCTCTAATAGCATTTTCAAGATCTACATAAAAGTCTAACAATTCAAAAGAAGGAAATGCCCATTCACGAATATACCCATCCGGGTGTGGGCATCGGGGCTGAACTATTTTTAAAATTACTTTATTTACAACTACACCTTTAGGTAATGAAAGAAGTGCCCCTAAAGCATAGTACATCAATTGTTCGTTATGCTCGACATCTACACTTATGCCTGCGCCGTATTTAAAGTCATAAACAATCAAAGTTTTTGTTTGAACATTATAAATCACACAATCTGAAGTTCCATAAGCATTGGAATCGATCGCTTTTAACTGAAAACCTTGTTCTACCAAAAACAAATTGCCGCGAAAGGTTTGGTTAAATGCACGCTTATCTTCTAATACTGCATTTACGTACACCATTACCGCATCAATCATTTCGTGCTTTTCTTGGTGATCTAATTCGTTGGGGAATCTGTCGTGTTCTAAATAATACGCGGCCAATTCGTGTGCTTCTGTACCTTCTTGTGCGTATTTAGATGAGATGTTAGGCATTCCTTTAGATAAATTTACGCTTCCCGGGCAATTAGCCCAACGATGCATAGAAGACGCGCCTATAAGGGAATGTTCAGGTTGATTGGTCATTTTAATTTATGCTTGTAGTTCTAGCTTTAAAGCATCATAAACGCCTACGTATCTTTCAACGGGTACATTACGTAAAACATCCACACCAATAGTAGTTAAAAACGTTCGGGCTTTTGGCATCCCTTTTTTATTTACTAATTGTTGAACTAGGTCTTGAAGTTCTTCTTTAGTAATTACTTTGCCGCGTTTTGTAGTGGGTGTTACAGGAGTTTCTACTTTTGTCGCTTCAACTTTAGGTTCAGGAGTTGCAGGTTTTGGTTGTGATACTGTGACTTTTTTTGTAGGTTTTGTTTCAATTTGAGGCGTAGAATCCACTAGCGCTTGCTGTAAAGTAACTGGCATTTCTTCTCGTTTACCGAAACCCGCTACATTAAAATTTAATTCGTTATTTAAGTTTTGAATTTTTAACTTCAATTCAGTTAAATCTTTTGCCTCTATTACTAATTGCATTATTCCCCCACTTGATTTTGTTTAATCTAAACTTGAGTCCTCATCTTTAAATGCGTCGATCGCATTTGCCAACAACTCTTTATCAAATAACGCTGCAAGTTCAGAAGTTTTTCTGCGCAACACATGCGAGATACGCTCGTCAATGGTGTCGGGTATGGTGATACATCTAACAAACACTGGTCTTGTCTGTCCGATACGGTGACACCGTTTTGCGGCCTGCATATTATTACCTGGCACCCAATCTTGTTCTATAAATATAATTTGGTTAGCTGCTGTTAGTGTGATACCTGTCCCACTTGCAATTATTTGACCGACAAATACTCTAGTTCTTGGGTTAGATTGAAATTTATCGATATTTTTTTGTCTCTTATCCCCGGGTGTGCCGCCCCTAACTGCAACAGGATTAAATTTTCTTAAGCGTGTCATTAATTGCATCATGACATCATTGTGATAGGCAAAAATAACAATCTTTTGTTTTTTATCCGCTTCCAGTTCTTCGGTTACCATTTCAACTACGGCATCTACTTTTTGTAAACCAATATAGCGTCTCAAAGTTGATACGGATTTAGCCAGGCCTTCTAATACCATCATGCCTTCGGGCCCAAGTTGTATGTGTGATAGTGTGTCGTGAACTAACTTGTTTTCTTTTGCTATCTTCTCTAGAAGCTTTTCCTCCATGTTGTGCCCCGGCGCATAGTAGTCAGCAAAACTTGGCATCATGTCTAATTCAACCATTCCCGGCTCTACGTACACGTTATTAAATGAGATTGGGGGAAGTTCTTTTAATACACTTTCAGTCTTTCGTCTTAGCATAATAGGCTTTAAGATTTCTTTAAGGTCTGGGATTGCGCTGATTTTTGTTCCGATGATTTGATTAACGGTTCGTCCACCGAAGTTTGATCTCTTTGTGATACAAAACTTTTCAATGAATGGATTGTATTTGAGTCTAGTAGCTCCCCAAGTGAAAAGTATTGGCCATAGTTCGCCTGCGTGGTTGGGGGTTGGGGTACCTGAAAGCGCCCAGATTTTTTGACATTGTCTTGCATAACCATTAACTCCTAATATTTTCTGTGTTCTTTTTGCGTTTATAGATTTTAAGTACTGCGACTCATCCAAGATAAGAATATCAAAATTGCCAAAATCAGTGGGAGTAAGATTCGCAGCCAAATCGTAGGATATGATGATAGATTTTGACCTTGTAATTTTCTCATTTGATGAAACAACAATTTGAAATTCATAGTCTATAATCGAGAATTTTTTGAACTCACGCTCCCAATTAATTCTAACCACCGCCGGGCAAATAAGAAGTATACGTTTTGCACTAATAATATTACAAGCAGTAATGGCCTGGGCAGATTTGCCCAAACCTTGCTCATCAGCGAGTAGTGCGAACTTTCTAATGTGCAACCAATTGGCGCCTTCAATTTGATAGTTGAATAACTTTTCATTCAATAAAATCGCTCCCCATATTTTGCTAATAAAACAGCTTCTGCGATTCCTTCTTGCTTTTTTAGCGCCCACATTTGTTTTTGTAAAGGAAATAACTTTGAAGCCATGTTAAATGATAATTGTTTATCGCTTGAAAGGCCCATATTAATTTTCCAAATGCTAGGTGTTACTCTAATTATTTCTATGTTATATGCTCCAAGGCAGCCCATAATCATTCCCTTTGTAACTCCAAAACTAAACATGCTAACCACACCTTGACCGACCATGGCATATACATCTTCTAAAACTGCAAATTGAATTTGTGTGCAATATGGCTCTAAGATTTTTGACAACTGATATGGATCTATCTCTCGTTTGTCGTTTCGTTTCACCACCGGCATAAGATGAGAGGCCACAATACAATTTGTATGAGGGTCAAAGACTGCTAATCCTCCCGTCAATCCTGGGTCTACACCTAAAATATATGAAATAAAGTCCTCCCCGACTTTTTACTTTTTAAGATTTTACTTTAGGTTCAAATTTGTCAATTCATTTTAAAAAAGTAATTTGACTGGCCTCTTGGGATCTAAAAACGGATTTTGTTTGAAATAATGGGCCGCTCCGGGTAGAGAAATTATGCCTATTTTGTATTGTTTTGGAATGTTTGATTGATTTTTCAAGGGTACTAAGACAAGGGCCATTTTTAAAAATTGAGCATGGCCCCGATTAAGAGTTCGATTTTGAGACATTAGAGTTCTTTTAAAACTTCGCGAATGTATTCATCTAAAACTTGAATTGATTTCATCTTCATAGTTTCGACGTATCTATCGCCATGAACAATGATAAGCCCCGCCATTTCAAGAGCTCGAGCTATATCACTAGGTTCAGGATGCGAACATGGCGCTAAGCGCCCAAATTGGAAGTATAAATGAGTTATTTTTTTAGACTTCATACTTTAAGGGCCTTGGATATATCTCGCCCCGTATGGTCTATTACTAATGATCCCACGGGTATCATGTTTTGAGTTACATACTCGAGTATGGTATATGACCAATATAAGTTATGAATTTTATGCTTTTTAAAGACTTTTAATTTTTGACTCATCTTACAACTCCTTACTTTTTTGAGTGTAATGCTCATCTAATTCAGCAAAGTTTATCTCCCTAATATCCGTATCAAATCTTTTAAAATTTGCAATGATCACAACTAACAATTCAACCAATGGATTAGGTTTATTTTTATACGCATCGATCATTTGATTGAATAGTTTTTCATCGTTGTCAATTACTAGGGCCACATTCCATGTTTCACGATTGGTCCAACCCTCATAGGGTTCACTAGTTATAGGCGTTTTTTCGCCGCGTTCAATTGCACCAGTTACATGGTGTTTTAAAATATCTAATGGTTTTTTCATTTTATAGCCCCCTTAAAGGTCGTTCAGATTTAAAGTTTTTAGTTTCATTGATTGCACCGCCGAGTGATACGACGGCGATAAAGATTAAGATTAATAAAGTTGTGATACCCATTAGGCACCTACTTTTTTGCTGGTTTGATTACAAAATTCAACCCAACGAGCTCGAGCATTTTCTAATCTCTTAGAAGATGCATACGCGCATTTTTTGGTCTTATACTCTTCATTGAATTTAATTGAAAATGAATAACTTCGCATAACGCCAAGTTTTATATCTTGTAAATATTCGATTGTAACTAATAGGTCTTGGTGTGTTTCGACTTCTAAAACTTGTCCGCGTCTTATAAGAAGTTTTATAAAACTGTATTTTTTATCAACCCAGTCCCATCCGCCATTCATATGTAGTTTTTTGAATGTAATAGTATGATCTAAAACAGCTTTTTTTATCAAGTCGGTGTATTCAATTCGACCGTTTACTACTTTAAAAACATTTATCTTGCGTTTGATAATCATCTTAAACCCCTTTATAGTCCGAGTCTGGACTGATTTATAACCTTAATTGGTTACAATATACTTATCGTCAATAACCTAAAAAAGTTTAGTTGTTTTTATATAAAATGTAATATTTTTAAATCGACCTTAAAACTAATAAGAAAGAACAGTGGTTTCAATTGTCTCATGATGAGAAAAAGTCCAACGTCCAAACATACGGCAACGAAACAAAAACCGTTTATAAGCCAACGTCGTGCGAAATTTAAACGAATATAACGCATGCTAGTCAAACTAGTTTAAAATGATATCTTATATTTGATTTGAACAAACGAATTAAAACCGTGGTCTAGGATCAAAGTCTTCGGGCCCTAACACAATACCCTCTAATATGGCTGCCTTAATTATATAAGGCCACGCACGCGTTGGTATTAGCCCTCCAGTGCCTTGGCGTGATTTAGGCCAATACCATTTATAGATGGCTTGTATGTTGATTTTAAGACCTACCTCATTCAAGCGGGCATGTAATATAGAAGTTGAACCAAAACGAGCTATTAAACGTTCAGCTTGGTTAAGCTTAATGGGAGCATCACTAAGACGAAGCAAGTTGTCAGTTTGATGCTTTAAACGCTCTAAGTTCGATTTGGCCATTAGATCCTCTATATTTGATTTAATCCGTCCCACTGTCCCAGTGTCCCAGGTGTTTTAAATTAGATTAAAGAGATGAAATAATCTAAGTTGAAATACCTATTTACCTGGGACACTGGGACAGTATTATATATTATTTAATAATAATAAGTAGATAGAACTGTCCCAGGTGCCGTCCCAGGTCCGTCCCAGGTAAATCCACTGGGACGGATGTAGCGCATAACACCGAAATTGGGATTTTATCCTAAAAAGATACAAAATCAACTGTTCTTAGCCATAGAGATCATGTATTTTTAGCCTATAAAATTGTTTATAGGCTAATGGGGTGAATTTTGCGTCGTGACGGTAGAGTGTTAGAAAAAGCAGAAGTAGACTTATTTAAAGATAAAATCGTTGAAATGTACGCGGAAGGTCGTCTACTCAAAGATATTATAGCTGAAACAGGTATTGCAGCGTCGACCATTTCCGATTGGCGTAATAAGGATACCGTTTTTGACGCTAGTTGCATCGGCGCGCAAAATATAGGCTTTGAACTACATGCCGATAATCTTTTAACTATTCCAGATGAGTACGAGGATGTTAACAAAGCTAGATTAAAATCAGAGAATATAAAATGGCACTTATCGAAACGAGCTTCACATCGATACGGTGATCGCATGGTTTTAGACATTAACAATACAATCGATTTAAAGGGAGCTTTAGTCGATGCACAACAACGTTTAGTAAAATTAGCACCGTCTCATTCTGAGCAAGCTATTGATGTCACTCCACAATTGCAACCAAGCACAACAGATACTGAATCTGTTGCTGAAACTGACCCCGATGCAATTTCACTTGAGGACATCTTAAAATGATTGGCATTTGTGTCTCAAAATAGACCTGGGCTATCCGGCGGCACCCCCGGATTTCATGGCGACCCACTGTTATTACGATCCCCTTACAACCAAACTTTTACATTTTTATAAAATTTTTTATAAAAAGTTGACTAGACCTGTTAAACTATTTTAGGTTAGTTATCTTTATGGGGTATTAAAATGAAACACATGCCATTTCCAAAAATATTTAAAGAAACTGATTTCTCTATAGGTTTAACACACTACCCAGAACTGGCTGCCAAGGCTCAGTCTATTTTTGAAATGTGGTTAGTTGATTTTGGTTATTGGTATGAAGAAGATAGCGGTATGCCAGAAGCAGAGATAAGGAAAGAAAAAGATAAGGACAAGGCAATTGAGGATGCGATATCGTTAGTAAAAGTTTTTAGACGAGACCACATGCATAAGTATTGTGAGTTAACAGATAGGTTTGAACTGTTTAAAGAAGAAATAGAAGATGCAATAAGTGAAGGTATTGAGGAATTAGAACGTAAAATAGAAAAAAAGTTAGATAAAGTAGAACAAGAAATAAATAACTTATGAACATTCCAAAAATATTTAAACTCGAGGATTTTATGTTGAGCAGAGACCTAGACAGATCTGCTTTTAAAAGATTAGGCGACTGAAACGAGCATTTAAGGCATGGGTAAACAGTTAAAAAAAGGAGGCAATAATGCCAAAAAAGAAAGTTAATAAAAAAGAATACAAGATAGTTAGGACATATTCTGCTGGGGTATTTGCAGGGTATATAGAATCAAGAAAGGGACAAGAGGTTGTGATGAGAAATGCACGACGTCTTTGGTATTGGAAAGGTGCGGCTTCTCTTAGCCAGCTAGCAGTTGACGGGGTTTCTTGTCCCCTAGAATGTAAATTCCCAGCCGAGGTGGATAAAGTGGAACTGCTACAAGTTGTAGAAATACTAAGCGTTACAGATAAAGCAAAAAAATCTATCGCAAGTGTGCCGCTATGGAAAAGCTAAAGAACGACGGTGACGGTTCCGGTGACGGTTCCGGTGACGGTTCCGGTGACGGTTCCGGTGACGGTTCCGGTGACGGTTCCGGTTCCGGTTCCGGTTCCGGTTCCGGTTCCGGTTACGGTTCCGGTTCAGGTTCCGGTTCTGGTGCCGGTTTCG
>Ga0193712_1000008_pt1 | contig 42970 bp, 41 predicted proteins | sample H3a1metaG_FD_143053 | JGI IMG/M metagenome (GOLD analysis project Ga0193712, IMG submission 143053) | Soil microbial communities from a riparian zone of the East river system, Colorado, United States - H3a1 | ecosystem: Environmental > Terrestrial > Soil > Riparian zone | place: USA: East River... | reverse complement strand
TGGCGAACGTCGCGATCCTGCTGGTCTACCTGGGGTGTTGCCTGGCCATCGTGCGGCTGCGCCGGCTCGACGCCGGGGGGGGCGGGGCCGGAGCCGACAAGCCGTTCGCGATGCCGGCCGGGCGCGTCGTGCCGTGGGTGGCGGCAGGCCTGATCGTGGCGTTACTGGTGCGAGCCACGGCGGAGGCCTGGCTCCTCACGGGAGGGGTCATGGCCGCAGCGTCGCTCGGGTTCCTGTGGCGGCGAAGGTCGCTGCAACCGTCGGGACGCAGCCCCTATCCAACTCCCTGAATCCACTCCCGGAGACCGTATGCGGTTGCCCGTCCTTCTGCTGACATGCCTTCTGGCCGCCCCAGTCCTCTGGGCGCAGCGTGCCGTCCCTTCCAGCGGGCAGTGGCTGATCGAACCGGGCGACAATTCGGCCACCCTCCAGCTCAACGTGCGCTACGGCGAGCGTGGACACTCGAGTAACTGGGGTCGGGATGTGCCGCTGCGCGAATTCGTGGGCCTGACCGCCGCAGACATGAGCGGATCCGGAGCGGTGCACTTCAAGATCGTGAGGGCGGCCGGCACGCTCGACTGCGAGGGTTGGTTCGAGCGCGGCAAGGGCTCAGGCCATTTTACCTATCAGCCGAATCCCGACTTTGTCGCCCAGCTCGCCAAGCGCGGCATCAATGCGCCGACGGAGTGGGAGCAGTTCGAGATGACGATGGCGGGCCTGGGACTGGATCTCGTGGACGAGCTCGCGCGGCAGACGTATGACCGGCCGACTGCGGAGGTCCTCGCGCGGATGGCGACGCACGGTGTGGACCTCGACTACGTCAAAGAACTTGGCGCGCGGGGATACCGTCTCCAGGACCCTGAGCGGCTGGTCCGCATGCGGGATCACGGTGTGGACGAGGACTTCGTCGCGTCACTGGACAACGCGGGCTACAGGAACCTGGACATCGAGGCACTCGTGCGTCTGCGGGATCACGGTGTGAATGACGACTACATCGCGGACATGAAGGAGATGGGCTATGCGCCCTCGAATCCCGAGGAGTTGGTCGAGTCGCGCGACCACGGCGTCGATCCGTCCTACATCGCGTCGCTGAAAGCGGCGGGCTACGAGGGGCTGTCCTTGCCGGAGCTTCGGCGGGCCCGCGACCACGGGGTGACGAGGGCGTACATTCAGCGCGTGAAGAGCCGTCTATCCAGCAACCCGTCGCTCGACGAGGTAATCCGACTGCGCGACCGGGGGTTCGATTAACGACAAAGACGTCTAACCTGCGCCGACTCCCGCAAAACACCGCACTCGACGCTGCGTCGGAATGTGACCGGAGTTTCCGGTCAGTATGTCAGGTTCATGCAGGACCGCGCATTAGCGATGACCGCGCCAGCGGCAGTACGATTGTTGCAGCGATTTCTCCCCCATGAATCGCCGCGGGTTCACACTGATCGAGCTGATGATCGTCGTCGTGATCATTGGCATCCTCGCCGTGATCGCGATCCCGAAGTTCGCCAACACAAAAGAGAAGGCCTACGTCGCTTCGATGAAGTCCGACCTCCGCAACCTGGTGACTGCGGAAGAGGCCTACTTCGCGGATTCGACGGCCTACACCGACGTCACCGACTGCAATCGCCCGCCGGCACCGGGCACCGCCGCCTGGTGTCCATCCACCGGCAACACGCTCGACAAGCTCAAGGCTCGGCAAGGCGGCTGGACGGCGAGCATGTCGAATGCCAACACGAAAGTGCAATGCGGGATCTACCTCGGCGGCGCGACCCCATTTCCGCCGGCGAAGAATTCGGATCGGGAGGGCACGCCCGTCTGTCGGTAACGAACGATCCGACGCCGTTTTTCTACGCTTCTGGGTGGATAGTGGCCAGGGCCGGAATCGAACCGGCGACACGCGGATTTTCAGTCCGCTGCTCTACCAACTGAGCTACCTGGCCTGACTATACGGGAGAAGAACTTAGCGGGCTGAGTGGTGCGGTGGGAGTGCCGATGTTTGCCATTGTTTGCCTTTTGTTTGCCGTTGTTTGGCCCTTGAACCGCTTCGCTACGGCTTCGGCGAGGTCGGCTTCGTCGATGATGTTATAACGGTCGAACATGGCCCGGGTCTTCCACCCGCACAGCTTCATGATCTCACCCTCTGAGACGCCCTGCCGCCGAAAGTCTCGGGCGGCCGAGCGGCGGAGGTCGTGAACGAGCCGTCCTTCGAGCCCAGCCTTCCTGCAGGCCCGAGTCCACACGCGCCGGAAGGTCTTGATACGTGCGCCCTGGCGGTGGAAGACAAACATCCCATCCCGGACCCTCAATTGCTCCTCGAGGATCTCCTTCAGTTCCGGGGCCAAGCCAAAGGGGAAGAGGCGAGCATCGCCCCCTTTTGTCTGGGTCGCGCTAAGCCGGATCACGTGCCCTTCCCAGTCGATTTGATCCCAGGTTAGGTAAAGCGCCTCGGACTTCCGCCATCCGGTCATACGCAGGAACCTGACGACAGGTCGCACGTGGGCGGGAAGCTCGACGACCAGGGCAGCAAAGTCGCCCTCCTCAAAGAATCCGGTCCGACTGTTACGGATGGCGGGCAACTTGAACGTCGGACGAACAGCGAGTAACCCCTCCTCGACGGCCACGGATAGCGCAGCGCCTAGGATCCGCACCTCGTAGGTCGCCGTGCTGCGGGCTGCTCCCTCCTCGAGGCGGCGCTCGATGTAGCTGTTAACGAGGTGCCTAGTGATCTCGATCGCTCGCCTTTTAGCACCCAAGAAGGTCTCCAGGTGATGGAGCGCTTGCTGCGCCCGACGGAGCGACCGGTTCCCTTCCCTCTCGTAATGACGCTTGAGTCCCTCGCGAATCTCCGTGAAGGTCACACGATCGGGCCGGCCAACGACCTTGCCGACTTCTCGCTCCGCGATCCGTTGACGAAGCAGGCGCTGCGCATCACTCCTGGTGGTCGTGCCGCTCGACTCGCGGTGCCGCTCACCTCGTACCGAGTAGTCGATCCACCATACTCCGGTCTGGCGACCGCGCACCCGCGGTCGGTACACCCTTCCTAGCCCTCTCATCGTTGCCCCCTCGTGCGGGGGGTTGGCACCCGACGCGCTGCCGCGCGGATGCGCCGCGCGGCGTCCCTACACTCACTTCCCCACTTCTCCAAGACGCCGGCGAGCTTCTCGGCGACCGCTGCCGTCGCTTGGAAATCGCCGCGCCGGAGCTGGACTAAGAGCACGTCCGAGACCCCAGCTTCCCGCGCCAGCTTGCGCTGACTGGACGGGGCGCGCTCGATCGCACGCAACACTGCTTGTGTCAGGTGCTCCCGCACCTTAGCAATTTGCGAAGGCCGCAGCTCACGTGTCAAGTAGTCACCCTTTGAGTCTCTGGGGAGTGTGGGATGGAACCTGCCGCTGCGCCTCGAGCCACGCCAGAACGTCTCTACCGAGGTATCGCTTGGTCTTGCGCCCGAGATCCAGACACGGCACCCCGAGCCGCTTGACTTGCCGCGGCTTGATCTTGAGCCAGGCTGCGACTTCGTTCCGAGTCAGGATGGCGTCGGGGGCGGGCGGAGGGGTCACTGGGAACCCTTCGGCGGGTCCACATCCAGGCGGCCGCGCACATCCCCCTCGACGCGTGCGCGCATGTACCCTTCCCACCCGAGCCACGCGTCCATGCGGCCCACCGCGAGCTGATTGTGGGCGCCACCGGGTCTCACGCGCCCCTCCCCGGTTCCCAAGCATCGCCCCTGCCCAAGCGCCGCTCGAGGCCGTCACTACGTTGACTGGCGGGCTCAGGCGAGGTACGCGTGGTACCGTCACCATCGTCACCATCGTCATCACCCAACAGCGATGGCTCTTGCGAGGTGACGATAGGGTGCACGAACGGTTCCGGGGGGGCATCACCGTCACCGGAGCCCTTCTTGAAGGCTGGGGTGTCGGTGATGATTGAGGTGACGGTCGCGCGCGGGTCTCTTCTGATTGTGATGGCACGGCCCTTCTTTGTGCGGTTCCCGAACTCAACGAGCACCCCCACCCGCCTCAGGGCAGGCATCACCCGATGCAACCGGTTGGCGAGCGCTCTCGCGTTCTGAGGCCACTCGCGTCCTTCTCGCACGTGGTCATCAACGAGGCGACGGAGCGCATCCAGTAACTCCCCGACCGTCCCGCCCCACGCTCGGTCCTCAGTAAGTTGGCGCACCGCTGCCCCGATTGGATCGAACTCGAGACTCTGCTCGACCGCCATCTGTCGGTTCCCCGCGTACGTCGCGAGGAACGCCCCGGACTGCCACGGGAGCTCCGGCTCGGCGGCTGTGACCCAGCGGGCGAAGTCGGCCATCCTGGGCTTCGCTGTCAACACGGTCGCGTCGAGGTTTCGCAGGGCCGTGCTCACTGCATCGAAGAGAGCTCCGAGAAGCCGAGGGTGAGCCGCGACAAATGCCTCTTCCATCACCACCTCCTCCAGCCGCGCGGTCTCCGAGAGCGGTGGGCAAGTCACAAGGAGAGCGCGATCACGTAGGTCTTCTCTGGTGGCGATATCGGTAATCCCGTTTAGGATCACCGGGCGCTGGCCGGCGAAGATCACCTCGTCTGCGTCGGTGTAGAGCTGCCGGGCAGAGAGCCCCGCGCCCGTAGCTACGCGGCACAGCGCATCGGAGAGCCAATCGGGGAGGCGAGACACGTTGTCGAAGGCCATCACCCATCCGTTCATCACAGCGATCATCAAGTCCTGCTCACTGCGCGGAGGCGCGCGGAGCGGCGCAGCGGAGGGGTCCAAGAGAGCGCGGATCAGGCGAGCCGTGGTGCTCTTCGCGGAGCCCTGCTCGCCCTGAAGTACCAGCGCTGGGTAGGGCCCGCGTGGCCGGACAGCCGCGACGAGCCAGGCAGGGATGAGCGGCCAGTCGTCGGTCTGCACGTTTACGAAGTGCCGCAGCTCGGCGAGCGAGCCGCCGCCAACTGGGTGCGGTATCGCCAGCATGCCGCGTGCGCGGCGGAAGCGTACAGGCGGCTCCGCCACGACTCGCCAGCCCTCACGACTCACCTCGACGGCCTGCCAATCATCGTTGACCAGATCCACATAGATCCGCCCGTTGTGTTCACCGACCCGTAGAAACACCGGATACTCGTCACCGTCGAATTGGCCTCGGGCTTCGAGGAACTCAAGCGCATCAGTCATGGCCTGAGCATTAGGCGGCTTCCCGTGGGCCATGTAAAAGGCCCTGCGTAGCCATCCCGTGAAGCCTCGAGAGCGCATTGGCCACGTTTCAGTGTGCCCGTCATTCGGGACGCTCGCGTAACCTTCCCCCGCCGGGGTGTGGAACAGATCACCCGCCTCAGCAATGGCGATGAGGGTCTGCGCCTGGGCCGCCTTTCGAGAGTTCGGACCCTCGTCATTCCTGTTGCGTCGGTCATCCGCGTCAGACGGACCGAGGATATCGAGCACCTCGTCGTCACTCTTGCCATCGAGTAGACCCGCCTGCGGGTCAGTTGGCATGACTTCGGGGGCCATCCTGACCGTTACGGCGAGCTGGGGCGATGGCCGCAGCGGCTGCGCGGAGGCGTGACTGGCGAACTCGCCGAACGTGGCGGCTTTTTGTCTAGCCATTGGCCCGTCGCCGGCCGCTCGTTCGTTGACGGGGTCATGACGATCTCCTCCGAGTGACGGTCAAATCCCTCACGGCCTTCGCTGCTACGTACCACCGGCCGTCGATCTTCTCCCCAGCAATCCGACCCCGAAGAACGTCGTTGTGCAACGACTGGTAACTGCGAGCGAGGGCTTTAGCCGCATCCACCATGGGTATCAACGTTTCGCGGCAGCCGTTCCTGTCCATGTGTTCCATCGCGCTCTCTCCCTTCTTGGGTTGCGGGATACGCAATGGAAAGAAGTAGCTGCGAGGATGGAAAAAGAGTATCGTTTTTAGTTGTACTTCCTAATCGTCTCGCGCTACTCCTTTAGTCGACCACCTGGCGAACGCCTGTCGCTCATGAGCGGCTATCACGGGAACTACCACTATGCCATCGCGGAAGCGTCCAGGGCGCAGACCACTGCGGGAGAGTGACGCCAGGGAGATCAAAGACCGCCTACTTCGTCACACGCAGCGCTGGCGCAGCAGAAACGAGTGGGCGAAGGGGCTCGACCTCTCGCCTTCGACAGTTACGGGGTGGTTCGCTAAGACCCCTCGCGCACCGGATCCATTTCATCTGCTTCGAATGGCCAGAAAACGGCGACTGAGCCCGAACTGGCTGCTACTCGGCGAGGGCCCCGAGCTGCTCGGCCCGGAAGCTTCTCGCGCAGGTCTTGAATCGGAGCTGCAGCGCTGGATCCGCGCAGAGTTGGAATCAAGGAGGCAGGCGCTACCAGACGAGATAGAGACGATCGTTCCGACCGGAGCCGAACTATTACGGCGAATCCTAGACGTCTACGACACCAAGCTCGAAGTGCATCGGAAGCTGAAGAAGGTGTTTAAGGAGCCCAACAGAAGTGTGCTAGAGGAGATGCTACTTGAGGCGTTCGCTAAGTTTCCGTCGCGGCTCTCTTTGGCGGACGCTCTCTAGGCGTGTCAAGCCATTCAGTCCTCACTGGGGGCAAGTAAACGGGCTCCCAAGTCTTGCCCTCACGCAGCCAGGCTGCCACCGCCGCTACACCCTTCTCAGTAATCCATGGGGGAACGGCCACAAACTTGTGGTCAAGAGGTCGTACGGCCTGCTCCAAGCGTTTTAGCCGCTCGGTCGCGTGCTTACGCGACATCGGTTCCGACCTCCGCTTCCAGCGCGGCGAGCCTGGTCTCTAGGTCCGCTGCCTCTATCCCAGCTCGCGCCACGTTCACCATTTGTGCCATCGCGTTCGCCACCTTCACGTCGAACGGCAGTTTCGCCAGCTGAACGAGCGCTCGAGTTAAGTAGAGACTTAGGCCGCCCGCTGTCTCGAGATCCAAGTCTTCTATCTCAAGCGGAGCGGCCGTGGTACGGCGAAGTGCCTGACCTCTGTTTCTTCCGCCCCGGCGCGATCCCTCGAGCGCTCGAGATCGGATCCGCGGATCGTCGGCGTGCCGAACACAGTAAGTCGTCCCGTGCACCGCGCGTGCTCTGCAAGCTCCTCCTTGCGCTGTCATCGCTGCGCATCGCACGTCTAGTTATCCCGGGGGGAGTTCACACAACGAACGTAGCGGGAGAAGTTCACGTGAGCCAATGGCGGGACGCCGTCTGCTCATCGTGTGTGAGTGTTGACGTGCTTCCTCGCAGATGTGTGCCAATTGCGTCGGATACGGTCAGGCCGTCGAGGAAGGAGTCGCCGAGGCGAGGCTCGGGGAAGCACGTTCATCTTGCGATGTGTGGTAGAAAATATGAGAGCGGCCTTCCATAGAGCTTCGCAAACCGGTAGAGGTCGATCGGATCTATGCGGCGTTCACCGAGTTCGCATTTCGTCACGTACGACTGTGGGCGTTTGAGGGCCTTCGCGTCGACCTGGGTGAGATCCGCGGACAGCCGCGCTTCTCGTAGGCGGCGGAGCAGGTACCGGTATTCCGGCGAATGTACGGGGCTGCGGCGAAGCTCGGCGACAGCGTCGTAACTCACATGACGGAATTCCGGATCACGCTTCATCGCGTAGTCGGGGGAACCGCTCGGACGCACTCCATCTCACCTACCCTCTTCGCACCGGGGCTGCCCCAGGAGAATGTGCCGTAGAACGGCGGATGAAGGACACGCGGAGCGCGTGCGCTAGCAACCCGCCGAGGTGGCGGCGGCCCTGCTCGCGCTCAGCCGTCAGTCGTCAGCGGTCAGCAACGAAACCTCAGACATTACCGCGGCGCCGGATCAGTGGGCGAAAGTCTTTGTCAACGTCGGAAAGAAGGATCGGGCGGGGCCGAAAGACCTGCCGGGGGCGTTGATCAAGGAAGTGGGGCTCGAGAAGGGACAGATCGGGCGATCGATATGCGCGAGAGCTTCGCGCTGGTGGAAGTCTCACCCGCGGTGGCAGAAACGGTGGTGCGGCGCACGACGGGACTGACGATCAAGGGGAAGCGGGTGACGGCCAAGATGGATCAAGCGTAAAGCCGGGGGCGCGGGGACGATCATGTCCCGGAGTCTGGAAAGGTCTTTGTGTCGATACGAAGTCCGGGATGTCGACAACTTCACAAGGGCGCCCGCCCCAAGCGCCGCAGCCTCCAGAAAACCCTACGGACGGGTTACCGTTTGACTGGTAAAACGCACCTCGCCAAGACGGATAAGGAGGTCGAACTTGCTCTGGCGATGGCTCGACCGCCACGTCGGTACGACGGCACACGTCTCGAGGGGGCGTTCGTCCGGGCGCGCAACGCTTATACTGCCATCGCAAGCGCCGGGGAATAGTTGATCCTCAGCCGCAGCACGAGTCAGAGGGCTCGGAGGATCCACGAGGTCTGCACAAGCAACACCTGCCAACAGCGCAGCACTAACGAACGTCCATCGGTGCACAAATGCGCGGGATTTCGACGAAAACGATTCCCCGGTCAGCACCGACATTCCAAGTCTGTTCATCGTGACCCCCGAAGGAAGCCAATTGTGTCGGGACCTAGCTCAGTAGGCTCGAACTCAAGAGCATACCTCGCCCGGGCCGCAGTGACGTCTGAAGCCGCCTCCACAATGCTAAACCCAATTTGCGGCATCTCGTAACCGCGAGACCATTCTTGCACAACGCCGAGCGTTACGATGAGCGGCTCTCGTCGGGCGATGGAAGACACGCTGACCATCGAGGCAGAATCAAGCCCTCCATTCGGGCGTTTCTCACCGTCGTCTCGACTCCAGGCTTTCAGCTGGATGCCCCAACAACCGATTGCTAATCGTCCGAACAGACCAACCCCGACGCAGAGAAGGGGTTTGGGCATGTCAGCCAGCGCCCGAACCATGACCGATCGCTCAAGGACTCGCATCTCCGGGAGGAGAATGAACCCAAGCATCTCCCTATGGTCCCTTACGACGGATTCGAGCGCGGCCAGCGAGATCTCCGCGGCCGCCCGGGCCAAGTCATGCCCTGACATGCGAGAGTCCATTAGGCAATTTCGCAGGCCTCGCCTTTCATCGGAAGGGTCTGCGAAACGGCGCCTGTCGGCTTACCATTCCCGGTCCAACGTCATGGTCACCGAATTGTTCGTCGTGCACTCCACATCTCCGTGGGTGTCGTACTTCCTGACCTCGTTCTGGGTCAGGGAGCTGATGACAACAGTCCCTTCGTACCTTGCGACCAACAAGGTTCCACCGTCCTCCTGTGGCTGGGGTATTGGGATACCGTCACGCTTGAGGTCCCAACGTTCTGTTACAGCATCAAGCCATCCGTTCATGAGGCCGGTCGTATAGAACTTCACCGTGAATGCTCTGCATCTGTTGAAATGAGAGAGGCTGTTCCTCCTGGGAATGAGGATCAGGCCTACTTGGGTCCCGCTCAAGCCCCCGTTGGCTCCCGCCCCTCCACTTGGCCCCAAGGCGGCTACCAAGGCGTCATACACGCCCCGTGGCGACCATCCCGGTGGATTGCCGTGGGCGCCCCAGGCAAGCCACTGCGCTTCCTCGTCCGTGACGTCCTCACAGACCCATCCGTTGGTGCTTGCCGACGCCGTCGCTGCCGGGACTGTGGGCGCGCCGTTCACGGGCGTCACCGGCGGGGCCGCCTGCATCTGCGCTACCGGCTCGCACCGGCGCCCGTCAGGATCCCGCCCGTTCACCGGATCGTCGCCAGCGTAACTATACCGATTCACGGGCACGAGACCCGACGCATCCTCCGAGACAAACCGGCCGACCGTGGGATCGTAATAGCGCGCCCGGTTGTAGTAGAGCCCCGTCTCACCGTCAACCTCGCGCCCGCCGAACCGGAGATTGTTGACCACGTTTCCCGCGGTCGAAACGGTGTCCCCAAAGGGCAGGTACTTGTACTCTGCCTCCACGGTGGTGCCGCTCTGATTCACGAGGCCCCGCACGTTGCCGCGCGCGTCCGTCAGGTAGTAATGCCACGCCCCGCCCTCGAAAACAGCATGGGGGTTGTCCATGCCCGGCAGATACGTGTAGCGCCTCAACTGTGTTCCCGCGTCAGTGTATTCAGCGGCCAGGCGGCTCCCCGTGTAGATCGACCAAACGGTGTCGGGACCAACGGCCTTACGCACCCGGCGCCCAAAACCGTCGTACCCGAACTTAACCATCTGCGTCGTGTTCAATCGAGTGGTGCGCGCGCTATCGAGCTGCCCTGCGCTGTTCCAGTACAGCCGTTGGTTGAAGGCGGTCGTGTCGCCAAGCCGGTAACGACGAGTGAGATCCCCATCGGCGTCGTACAGTAAGGTATCGTTCCCGAACTTCACCAACCGATCGCTCGCATCCACAATCGCGTTGTTGTCTGTTCGGTTGCCTGCGGCGTCGTATGTGTACGCGGCGGAGCGCAGGAGAGTCGTCCCGTTGGTACATGGCGCGCCGAACTCGCTTAAGGTGTCCGTCGGCAGGCACGTTGGCGATGCACTGTAGCGCGAGAACCCCGTCAGCCGACCTCTCCCGTCGTAACCGTAGTTCTCGAGTTCGGTACCACTCCCGTTGACCTGCTGTAGAATCTGCCCAACTGTGTCTTGCACGAAGTCGGCGCCGAACGAGGACTGGAAACTGCTCGGGGTATAGGTCGCTCGTGCAAGGTCCTGGCCCGACCGGTATTGATAGCTGATCGTCCAGGCGCCGTGCCTTGAGTCACCCGTGAGCATTCCGTCCGTCGAATACGTGAATTCGTCCTGCGGGCCGAACAGCCCGAATGGACCGTACATCCGCTTCGCTCGTCCCGCGCTGTCGACATCGTAACGGAGGTCGACCGCGCTCTGGCCCGCTCGCCACACACGAGTCAAGTAAAAGCGGGTGGTGTCGTAGATGGTGCGGACTGTGTGGGCCACGCCTGCCCGAACGGCGATTTCGAATGTGGTGTCGCCCGACCACCGCACGGTATCCGAGCCCTCCTCGTTCACCACGACGGTCCGCATCGAGGCGTACAGAACATTGGTGATGCGGCCATCCGACAGCATCCGGGACGTCAAACGGCCGATCGAGTCATAGTCGAACTGGGTTACCTGACCGCGACGGTTTGTGGAGCGCAGCACGTGTCCAGCTTTATCGTACGAGAAGCGGCTCGTGTCGTTCACGGCACCCACGGTGAGGGTATCCCATCCAAGAGCGTTCTTCGCCGCACCTCGAGTATGCCCCCGTGCATCGGTAATCGCTGTCAAGTTGACCGAATCGCCATACGTGTACGCGACCGCATACCCCAGGGGGCCACCTGTCCGACTCGGACGATTCAGGGCATCATAGAAGGTGGAATCGATCCGCCCACCTGGATTCCGGACGACGCTCGGGCGGCCGGCCAAACCGTCGTAGAGATACGCCGTGCGGCGTGAGTTCATCTTGACTGAGTCAGTGTTCAGCCACGGATTGCCGTCATAGAAGGAACGCGTCACATGACCCTTGGGATCGGTCGCTGTGACCACACGCCCACGACTGTCGTAGGTCAGCCGAGTCGCCGGCTCGTTCCCGACGCGTGTGCTGTCGAGGCGGTAGCCACCCACGTCGTAAAAGTTGCGCACCTCGACGGTACCGTTGCCATACTGCCGCGTGACACGATTGGTGGCAGTGTTCCACTCGACATTCACCACCTTCCCCGTGATCACGTCAGCGGTCTGGATCAGACGTGGCCCGTTCCACGTCAACACGCGATGACCAGTGCTGTCCCACGCTTGAGTGATCTGGCTGTGAGCGTTGCGCTCGTATAGCGAGAACTCTGTCGCCGGGGTCAACACTTCGAGGAGGGCACCGAAAGCATCTACGCGGACTTTGCGCGCGCTCCCCACCGCCGGTGTCACGGTGCCGATCCCGCCGGAGTCGGTTGCGCTCAGCGCGCCTGCCTCGAAGGACCGATACACGGTCACCAAGCGCTGTGACACACCATCAACGGTGACCGGCGGGGTCGAGTCCGTGGCGACCTTCCCAGCCACATCGTACGAAGACGCCCAGCGGGCGCCCCGACGATCGAGCCGGGCCAGAAGGCGGTGGAACGCATCGTAGGTGGCCTGCTGGAACGGTTTACCACCCACCGGGTCCTGAATCTGGGTCAGGTTGTTCTGTGCGCTGACGCTAAACGATGTTGTGCGATTGCCGGGCAGGTCGCGGATCGACGCGAGCCGGTTGTTACCGTCGTACGTGAACGCGATCTTCTTCCCCGCAGGGTCGATGATGGTGTCGATCCGCTGCACGTCGCTCTGCTTCCATTTGACCTGCATTTGATTGTTGAAAACATCGCTTACGCTGAGAAGCTGTCCGAAGACGCCAAACGTCGACCGTGTGCCATCGACCATCGTACGCACGTAGCTGAAGTTCGGCGCCGTGCCCAACCGCTGTAGCTGGTCGAACTCCCCAGGGGGTGCGGCATACGTGCACGTAGTCCCAACGCACGAGGTGAGGCGCCAGAACTGGATGGTGCCAGTGCCGTCCCACGTCGCCAGCGAGTCACCAGGACCCAAGATGATCCGCTGCACACCCGCCACCGACCATCCCGCGCCATAGGGACTCGCCCGTTCGTTGATGACGAGCACACGGATTGGCACGGAGGTCTCGCTCACCCCGGTGCCCCAATCCCCCGCCACGACCAGACTGTAGTCATACGCGCCGGTCGCGAGCGTGGAATCCTCGAACTGGAGCGCATACCGGTGCGGACCGGGTCCGGGGGGGGTGAACGATACGAGTGTTCCCCCTGTAACCAGCGTCACGTATGACCCGTCCGGCCGGCGAAGACGGGCGGTGATTTGGTTTGGCTCTACTGACGCTTGATTCGTCGCCACGAACTCGACCGTGTGTCGGCTCTCCACCTGCCCACTGGAATAGAACAAAGTCACGGCGCGCGGCGCATCCAACGTCCAGTAGGCGGGCGTCGTGTAACTCGTAACGGTGTTGAAGCACGCCGCGACGCACAGGCTGGCATTTCGGTTGTAACCGTTGTGCGGCGTCAAGTCGATGACCGGCGGGTCAGCGGGCGTAGTAAAGCCCACCACGGCCTCTCCACAGTCCGGGTTCCCGCAAATGACGGCGCGGATCGTGTTCAGGCCCTCCTCCAACGTCGCCGTAAAGTCCGCTGATGCGTAGGCCGAGCACCCTGGCCTAGAACCGCTCACGGAGCCTGCCACAGGGACGTCGTTCTGGTAGACGGCGCCCCCGCCGTCAAAAAACCCTTCCGTCGCGCAGAAGTCCACGTGGATCGCCACGTGGTAGCCGACGGGGTACGATCCGCCCCCCGGTGAGATATCGATCGTCGCGGAGAACTGAGCGATCGCGGGCCTCGCCCCGAAGAACACCTGCGCCCCTGTCAACGCTGCGACGATCAGGACCAGCCGGCGTGCCCAATAAGACGAGTGACGAGCGACCAAAGGAAACTCCAGCGAGGGGGTCGCCCCGTACTAAGGCACGCGCCGTGCCGCGTGCGTGAGAATCATCGTGCTTGTTGGACAACGACTTGCAAATCAGAGGGAGTCCAAGAGTCGGGGAGCGTTCGGTGAGGTACGCGAACGTTCGCGAACGTTCGCGAACGCCGCGGCCTTGCGCAGACCGCGCAGCGTCAGACCCACTAGACGCAACTCGGCGAAGAACGCTGTCCGTCCCATTCCCAAGTGATCCGCGATGCGCTCCGCGTTCCACGCGTAGGTCTCGCAGAGCGCGATCAGACCTTCCCGCGTAAACGTTCCGAGGATGGGGCCGTAGGACCGTCCTCTCCTGCTCGCGGGCATCGGCGCGCCAAGGGTGATCGCCTCCTTGACCGCCGATGGGGGGAGCGTGCCGTTTTGGACGCTGTGCCCCGCTCGAACGATCACGTGCCGTAGCTCGCGCACGTTTCCGGGCCATGAATACTTGGCGAGTATCTCTGCGGTCCCCGGCTCGAGCAGCTGCCCCCGCTCCGCCGCGAAGTGGCGGGCGAGCGGGACCAAGTCTTCTGGCCGATCAACGAGGGGCGGAAGCTCGATCACAACTCCGGCGACGCGTTGGTGGAGATCCTTTCGGAAGGCGCCGCGCGTCAGCCTGTCCTCAACATCCTCCTGCACCGCACCGACAACACGGAGGTCTACGTAACGCTCCATCTCCTCGCCCAATCGCTGGATCTCCCCCGTGTCGAGCGCTCGTAGGAGCTTCGGCTGACCGTCGAGCGATAACGAGAGCAGTTCGTCCAGAAACAAGGTGCCCCCATCGGCGCACTCGACGTGGCCGCGGTGACGCTTGACAGCTCCCGAGAACGCGCCGCGGTCGTACCCGAACAGCAATCCGTCGGCCATGTCGCGCGGCAGGACGCCGCAGTTTACGCCCACGAACCTCCCCACCCGTCCGCTACGGACGTGGATGTGGCGCGCGAGCAGCTCCTTACCCGTCCCCGTTGCGCCAACGAGCAGGATCGAAAGGTTGGTGGGGGCGTAGTGCTCGACCAGCTCGCGGGCTCGCCGGATCGCCATGGACTCCCCGACGATCGGGCCGAGCTCAGGTGGGCCTCTCACCGCCCACCTCCTCTCTGCAGCCTCGGCGCCGTCACGCTGTCCGCATCCGCATCCGTCCGCAGAATCCGCGGCGTCAGAAAGAGATACAGCTCTGTTTCGTTCGTCCGCCGGCTCGAGCTGCCGAACAGACCGCCGATCAAGGGAATGCCTGACAGGATCGGCACGCCGCCTGAATTCATGTCCCGCTGCTGATCGCGCAGCCCGCCGAGGACGATCGTCTGCCCGTCCTTCACGAGCACGCGGGTGACAGCCTCGCGCGTCGAAATCACCGGCGCGTCGAAAGCCACCTCGCTCGTCGCCTGATTGATCTCCTGCTGAATCAATAGGGAGACGTATCCATCTTGATTGATCGTCGGCCGCACCGTGAGTTTCGTTCCCACGTCGCGGTATTGAATCACCTGGTCTCGGCTTGCCGCATCGGTGGGCAGGGATCGACTGAGTTGCACGAACGGCCTCTGAGAGCCGACGAGAAACCGGGCCTCCTGGTTGTTCGAGGCGAGCAGCACCGGCTGCGAAACGATCTTGACGTCGCCGCGGCTCGCAGCTGCCCGAATCGTTGCATCCACCTCGGCGCGGCCGAGGTGAAGCAGCTTGATCACGAGGTCCCCAAGCCCACCGCCCAGCAGGCTGGCCTCGCCCGTCCCGTTCCCCTTGCCCACCGACTGCGGGGGGACGAACCAGTCAGCGCCGAGGGAGAGTGACCGGTCGTGGCGCGTCTCGACGATGAGTACTTCGATCAACACCTGCAGCGGGCGGATGTCGACCTGGTCCACAGCCTCCTTCATGACATCGAAGTCGGCCTGCGACGCGCGCATGAGCAACGAGTTTGTCAGCTCATCAGGGACGATCGTGACGGTCCCACTCAGCGACGACGGGTGGGCGGACGCACCCGCCGATGGTAGGCCGGCGGCGGTGGGGCCGCCCGGCGGCACCATGTTCCGGCGTAGCTCGTCGGACAACGTGCCGCTTGACAGACCCGCGCGGCCCGAGAACTCCCCGCCACCCCCGAACAACAGGTTCACCGTCGCCGCGACGTCGGAGGCGCGGGCGTGGCGTAGGCGAATGACGAAGAGTTGCACCGGCCCGGAGTCAGGGCGAGCCGCCCCGCCTCCGGGGGGCGGGCGGGCGACGTCAGTCTGGCGGGGCGCAATCCGGAAAAACGCGGAGTCCTCAGTGAACTCGAGGCCCTGCGATTCGACGAGCCCCTTGAGGAGCGCGAGCAGCGTCGTCCGATCGACCGGCCCCGGAGTCTCGAGCGACACGCGCACCGGCTGGATGTTCCCCACGAGGACCGGCTTGGGCAGGTAACGGCCCAGGGCCTGGATCACCGCGCGGATATCGGTTTCGACGAAGCGCACGGTGACGCTATCGTTCACAAACCGAACAGCGGTCGTGTCCTGGGCGCACAGGGGAGCGAATCCCAGCACGGTCGCCGCGAGCCCTGCTCTTATGGCTTCCATGGTTCCCTCACTCGGAGGACCCAAACCGTATCCATCCCGACCAGGCGCACCTGATCACCCGCGATGTGTTGCACCTTGATTCCAGCGATGGCATCTCCGACCCTCACGACCCGCGCCCCCTCGACTCCTGGGAATCCCTCGATCACCGCCGTCGCCTCGGCGCCCGCCACGAGCCCGAGCAAGGCGAGTATGGGCTTCGGCGGTTGCGATGCGTCGACTGGAGCGGCGGCGCGTTGTGGGTCGTAGGTGATGACCGCCGCACGGCGGGCCGCGCGAAATACGTCGCGCGCGATGACGGCGCGAGCGATGGAGTCGGCCGGATAAGGGCGTGCAGCGGCGTGAGACGGCGTGGAAAGGCGTGACGGGCCGACCCCCGGCGCCGCAGCCACCGGGGCAACCGCGGCCCAGAGCAGCGCCGCAGCACCGGTCAGCACGCAGCACCACGCCGTCACACGCCTCACGACGCCTTCGTTCATTTCACTCCCCTAGGCAGGTAGAGCCCCGTGATCGTGGCTTCGATCTTCAATGACTCGGGCGTATTCGGACGCCCGCCGGGATCGGTCGCCTGCACCGACAGAACCGAGAGCGTCAGCAGGGGATCGCCCCTCTCGACCGCGCCGAGAAAGCGCGTGAGCCCCGCGACGTCTCCTTCGAGTTCGACGTGGACCGCGACGCGATTGAACACCCCATCACCCGCGGAGTCGGGGAGCGGATCGAGGCGCACGATTCTGAGCGCGTGTTGACTGGCAGCGAGCGAGACGAGACCGGACAGAGTCGCCTGCGCGTCGGCGGCGCTTCGCCCGTCCACGAGCCGCGGGGCGAGCGCGACGACCGCGCCGAGTGTTTGCTCCAGCGAGTCCCGTGTCGCGAGGGCGCCCGCGAGAACCTCGTTGGCCCGCGCGACGGTTTGCACGCGTTCCGCCGCCTCGGCGCGCAACGCAGCCACCGCGCGAACCGTCCACGGCAGGAGGCGCAGCGCCAGCACCGCGCCGACCACCGCCGCACCGCCCCAGATCAGCGCCCGCCGGTCCCGCAGCGTCACGGCTGGATCTCCATACGCGCGACGACGGCGAACCGATCGCGCTCCCTGCCTTCGGTGCCCCGGTCCCTCGTGACGGGGCCCTCGAGCCGCACGTCCCTCAGCACGGCGATGCGTTCGAGCTGCGCCACGACGCGAGCGGCTACGGGCGCATAACCCGCGAGACGCACCACCCCGTCCGGCATCACCTGAAATGCGGCGAGGTAGCTGGAATCGCCGAGTGCCTGCGTGATCACGGCGAGCAGCGCGAGGTGGCGGGATCGCTGCTCGTCGGCGCGGGCGATGCGGCCCAATGTCGCCCGAGCCAGATCGAGGTCACGGCGCGCGCCCAAGGCTGAATCGACGGCCGGTGCGGCGGCGCCAAGCGATCGCGTCGCCGACGAACGAATCCACGCCAGGCGACCGACATGGATGCCCGCCGCGACGAGCCACAGCGCAGCGCCAACGCCGATCAGCCGCATCATGCGCCGGCGCCCGCTCCGCTCCTCCGCCGCGCGCGCTTCCGCGGGCAGCAGCTTGAGCCGCGGCGCGGCGATCGCAGCGGCGTAAGCGGCGGCGAAGTGGTGCGCCTGCTCCCCCAGCGCAGCCAACGGTGACGCGAGGGCCGGGGAGTCTCCGTTCCCCGTGCCACGGATCAAGCGGCTCTGCCACGTCCCGCCCAGACCCACATCCAGCGCCTCGTACGTCCCGTCGTTCGGGAAGACGAGTGGGCTTTGCCGGTCCGCCGTGGCCGACGGCAACACGTCGGCCGCGGGACCGATGGCCTCGAGCGCGAGGCCGGCTTGCGCGCACCCCGCCAGCACGGCCAGCACGAGCGGCTCGGCGACGGCGCCCGCCCAGAGCGCCGCGCTGTCCTTCGTCACCGCGACCCGCACGCCGTCGGTCACGAGCGCCGCGCCGTTATGGCGAAACAGGCGGGGGGCCTCGAGGGCGACGTAGCGGCGCAAGGCCACCGCCTTGAGGGGTGGCGCCGGAACGATCGAACGGAGCTGAACGAGCTCCCTTTCGACCACGACTCGCGCGCGGCGCACCGGGGCTCCGGCCTCCCCCGCGAGCCGCGCGATCGTCTCCGCAAGCGCGGCTGGACCTTCGTACGGCGCCGCTCCGGCCCACTGGATCGCGTCGCGCCACCAGAGAACGGCACGGATGTGCGTGCCGCCGACCGATATGCCGAGCAGTGGCCCACGACCGGCTACCACATCTGCCTCCGGATCACCGCGAGGCGCTCGGGAAGGGGCACGACCAAGATCGTGATCATCGCGCGCGGCGGCTCACTGCCGATACCGCCTTGGGCCGTGATCTTGAGTTGCGGCGCAGTGAACGTCGCGAGCCGCGCGAGATCGGCGTAGCGCGCCAACAGCACCTCGCGTGCGCCCGGCGACAGCAGTCCCGCCAGCTCGTCGAGACTGCCGACGGGCCGTCCGATCTCCCGCCGTGCGATCAATCGGTCCGCGGCCTCCGCCGACAGACCGGGAAGCGCCAGCAGCACCTGCCTCGACGCGGCAGAGAGGTTGACCGTCCCGGGCCCGTCGACCGTCACGAGCGCCGGATCGAGCTCGGGCGCCTCGCTGAGATCCGCGAGCAGGCGGACGCGCCTTCGGGCGACGATCGAGGCGCCGTTCTGGGTGACGCGCTCCAAAACTTCCCGCTCGGCGGTGTTGACGTTGACTCGCGCCGTGGGGTCTTCGATCCGCCACGCGCACCGTACACCTCGTCCGAGATCGATCGTCGCGGTGTCGCCCAATCGGTGTTGCGTCCACCGCGCTTGGACGATTGCGAGACACGCTTCGGCAGCCCAGCGCCCGCGCGTGAGGCCGATACGGTTGAGCGTGGTGCGTTGGCCGAGTCTCGTCGTGGCGAGCGCGACACCGACCACCGCGGAGAGGGCGGTGATCAGCCAGAGGACGGTGAGGAGTGCGAACCCGCGCTCGTTCCCCGTGCCCTGAAGGGCTGGCTCGGCCAAGACACGCGCCCTGAAGGGCGTCATCCCCTCGGCCCCACCACGAAGAGCAGGGTGTCGGTGGCTGCGACGTGCATGATGCGCACACGCACGGCGATGGGCGCCGAGACGGGTGAGATCCACTCGCGCACCCACGTAGCGTTCGCTCCGGGTTCGAGCAGGTAGTCGAACGCGACGTCGCTCACGCTGTCCTCGAGCGCGATCGACATGTCGCCGCGCGCCACGAGCACCCCACTCTCCACTCCGAAAACCACTCGGCGGCGTTCGAGCCATCCCGCGGGCACGCGCTGCCAGGTGGTGAACTCGACTCGGTTTGGTCGGCCTGCGAATCCCCCCGCGCCCTCGGTGCCGACGTCGAGCGAGCCGAACATCTCAGTGAGGGACCGGCGCGCGTTGCCCTCGCGGTCGAGCGTCGTGCGTGCGCTTTGGAGGCCGTGCACTCCGTCGACGACGCCGGTGAAGATGCGGTGTGCGAGGACGACGACGAGAGCAGAGAGAGTTAGGGCCAGGATAACCTCGATGAGGGTGAATCCCTGAGGGACCCCGGGCCGCCGGCCCGGGGTCAGCCGACCCTGGCCGCGCCCCTCGGCTGACCCCGGGGCGATGCCCCGGGGTGAACGACCACCGGGGCTCACTTCGCCACCCCCCGCCACACCACCGTGACCAGCTCCTCCACCCCCGGCGCCGCGCTCCGCTCGACCGCGAGCCGATAGAGGCCACGCTCCTGCCGCTGCACGCGCACGACGTACGGTCCCACTCGGCGCTCGCCGATCCGCTGGTCCAATTCCTCGCGCTTGAGCAGGCTCCACGCCGTGAGCAGCCGCTCCTCGTCCGCCAGCTCGCGCTCGCGATCCCGCGCCACTGCCACCGCGCGTGTGCCGCCCGCGACCAACTCGACGAGCGCCAGTCCCGCAACGCCGAGGATAGCCACAGCCGCCAGGACTTCGAGCAATGCCACGCCACGTTCACGGCGCATGGGGCGCTCCCGTGAGCGGATCCACGTTTGGACCGATCGCGCGACCGTCGGGGAGGAACAGGGGAGAAGGGAGATGGGAGATGGTCGTGCTGGCCCGAGCGGGAACGCCAGTGCGAATTGCCTGCGCCCGCGCACGCGCGAGCTCGCGCAGCGCGTCAGACTCTCGCGGCTCACGCAGGCTCGCCAACGCAAGCCCGCTCACACCCAGCACGAGGCCGAGCAGCGCGAGCACGACCAGCAGCTCGACGAGCGTCACTCCACGGCTACGGGCGCAGCGCATAGACCGCCTGGAGCAGAGCCGCGGCGACGAACGCGACGAGACCGGCGAACAGCAGGATCATGCCGGGCTCGAGCAGCGACACGAGGGTCTTGAGCCGCCGCTCCGCCTCGGCGTCGTCCAAGTCGGCCGCCTTGGCGAGGAGCGCCGCGAGGCGGCCCGACCCCTCGCCGATCGCGGCGAGCTGGAGCGCACTCGGCGTCAAGGCGCCCGTCGCCTCGAGGGCGGCGGTGAGCCCCTGCCCTTCGGCCACTCGGCCCCGCGCCGCCGCGATCCGAGTCCCCACCGCGGCGTCGCCAGCCGCCTCGCGCGCGATCTCGAGGGCGGCGAGCGCCGGCGTGCCGGAGCCGAGCAGCGCGCCCAACGTGCGTGACGCGCGAGCACTCGCAAGCGCAAGCCGCAACGCCCCGACGACCGGCAACCGTAGCAGCCAGCCGTGCCACGCGGCCCGGTGCTCACCCATCGCACGTGCGGCGACTACGCCCAAGGCAACCGCGACCGCCCCGAACACCAGACCGTACCTCCGCGCCCCAGCCGAGAGTGTGAGGAGTACACGCGTCGCCGTCGGAAGCGTTTGTCCCAAGTCGCTCAGGAGCACGGCAAAACGCGGAATGACAAACACAACGATGAGTGCGATGGCGCCCGACCCTACCACGGCGAGCAGCGTGGGATACGTGAGGGCACTGCGGACCCGGGCTTCGGTCTCCGTCTCGCGCTCGAGCTGCGCGGCGGCTTGCGCGAGCGCCGCACCGAGACCGACGCCTCGCTCTCCGGCTCGCGCCAGCCCCACCGTCACAGGTGAGAAGCACCCCTCCGCCGCCAACGCGCTGCCGAGGGAAGAGCCCTCGCGCACGCGCTGGGCCACGCGGACGAGCGCGTCCCGCAAGGGGCCGGAGGCGACGCGCTTGCTGGCCTCGAGGGCCTTCTCGAGTGGCACACCCGCGTCAACGAACGCAGCGAGGCTCTCGAAGACTGTGGCCTGTGCTCGACGCGAAGAACGTCCGACGGAGACCGGAGACGACTCCACGAGTATCGGATAGAGCCCGCGCGCCGAGAGCACGGCCGCGGCCGCGGGCTCGGACGCGGCCTCGAGCAGCCCCCGCACCATCCCACCGTCGGAGCGCGCGGCTTCGTAGCGGAACGCGGTCACTGGTCGCGCCCAATGTCCTGGTCCTCGCCCTCGCCGCCCTCCCTGCCGTCGCGTCCGAGCGAGAAGAGCGCGTACCCGAACATGGTGACCGCGTACGAGTAGGCCCTGCCCCACGGATCGAGCGGCACCGGCTTCTTGAGGTAGGGGCCGCGCCAGTTACGCGCCGCCGGCTCTCCTTGGGGCGCCGACCGCAGCGCCTCGAGGCCCTGCGCAGTGCTCGGGTAGTAGTCGTTGTCGAGCCGGTACTGGTCGAGCGCGAGACCGAACAGCTCCAGCTGCGCCTTGGCCGCCGTCACCTTCGCATCCCCGACGTTGCGGAACACCATCGGCCCCACGAGGCCCGCCAGCACCGCGATCACCGCGATGACGACAAGCAGCTCGATGAGCGTGAAGCCCTTAGTGCTCCGTAACACGCAGCACCTCCTCGACGGTCGTAATCCCGGCCTGCACCTTCACCCAGCCGTCCTGCTTGAGCGTTTGCATCCCTTCTTGTTCCGCGATCTCGCGCAGCCTCGCGAGTGGTTCTGGCTTGGCGATGGCGCGGTTCAGTTCCTCCGTGACCACCACCAGCTCGAACAGACCCGTGCGCCCGCGGTAGCCGGTGTGCCGGCACGCATCGCAGCCGCGGCCGCGCACAAGGGCGCGTGCCCCGGCAGGCCTACCCGAGATCAATGCGACGACCTGGGGCTCGGGCCGGTAGTCCGCACGGCAGTCGGGACAGATGCGGCGTACCAGGCGCTGGGCGAGCACGCCCTCGAGCGTCGCCGCGATCTGGTAGGGTGCGACCTGCAAGTCGAGGAGGCGAGTCACGGCGCTGGTGGCGTCGTTGGTGTGCAAAGTCGAGAACACAAGGTGCCCCGTCATCGCGGCCTGAATCGCGATCGCGGCGGTCTCGGGATCGCGCATCTCGCCGATCATCAGGACGTCTGGGTCCTGGCGTAGGATGCTCCGCAGCGCGCCCGCGAACGTCACGCCCGTCTTGCGGTTCACCGGCACTTGCGTGACGCCCTCAAGGTGGTATTCGACCGGGTCTTCGACGGTAATCAACTTCTCCGCCGTCGCATCCCGAAGGGCAAGCGCTCCGTACAGCGTGGTCGTCTTGCCGCTGCCGGTCGGCCCAGCCGCGAGGATGATGCCGGTGGGCCGAGCGGCGAGGCGCCTGAACCGTTCGAGCGTTTGCGGTGACATCCCGAGGTCGTCGAGGCCGACTGGCTGCCCGCCGCGGTCCAAGAGCCGCAACACGACGGACTCCCCGTAGAGCGTGGGTACCGTAGCGACGCGCAGGTCCAACTCGCGCGACTCGAGACGGATGCGAAAGCGCCCGTCTTGCGCCGCGCGTCGCTCCGCGATGTCCAAGTCGGCGAGCAGCTTGACCCGGCTCACGATGGCGGCCTGGAGCTGCAGGGGCGGCGTGGGGGCATCGGCCAGTACGCCGTCCACGCGGAGCCGCGCGCGCAGGCCACGGCGTGTCGATTCGAGGTGGATATCGGAGGCGCGCGCCTCGTGCGCTTCCTTAATGAGAAGGTTCACATAGCGGATGACGGGAGGCTGGTTGGCCAGATCGCGAGCGTCGGCGGGCAGGTCGTCGTCCCCGGTCGGCGCGGCGCGGCCCTCCGCGTCCAGGTCTTTCACCAATTCGATGATGGATTCGGCGGCTGCGAACGCCCGCCGGATGCCGTCCGTCAATTCATCCCGGCTCACCGGGACCAACTCGAGTGGGAGTCCGAATTCCCGTTCGAGATCGTCGAGCACTTCGAGTGCAGGCTCGCCGCATGCCGCGACGCGGACGTGCGTGTCGGTCCGTTCGAGCGGGAGCACCCCGTTGAACTCGAGGTAGCCGGCCTCGAATGATTCGGGGAGCGGAAGTCGGGAGATCAGGGCCGTGGACACGGACGCGCCTCAATGCCAAGGGACGCGCTGCGTGGTGGCAGAGAGCGTGCCAGGCAGAGGAGGAAGAATCCGAGCGTGGAGCAAGCCGGCCTGGGCGGCCGGGGTGTTCAGTATGTCCAGTTCGAGCCCGCGAACTGTACACCGTTGGTCATGGTTTTCGTGCTCAGAAAAACGCGAACTGTACACTGCGTACAGTTCGACCCCGCGAACTGAACACCTGGGAGACTCGAGCGGCCGCGAGTCGTGCGTGAATCACGGTGGCATGGCGGATGCCTAGGGACAGGGCGCTCCGGGCGTCCGGAATGTTCTCCCCCTTGGCAGGGGCCAGATCCATGCGCGCTCGCACGACCCTCTTCACTCTCGCGTTCGTCCTCCTTGGTGTCCTAGGCATGATGCCGGTCCCCGTGCGCACCACGGCCGGCCACGCCGAGCACCCGCCTGCTCAGATATCGGTAATCAATGTCACTCCGGACGGGGGCTCCCTCAACGCGGCGACGAACCAGAGTGGGCTGATTGCCCGGTTTACGGTATCCTCAAACACGCAAGATTTGGTGACCGTGACGCTCACACCCTCCTGTTACTACCAAGTCACAGGGTGTACGGTCGACCAGAGCTACGTCACCTTCAGATTCTCGACGACCGTGGACGTGACGTTCTCTTCGCTTTCGGCAGGCTCGGGAAGTGTCGTGCTGTTGGCTCAGGGCCCCACCACCCAAGACCAAGGTTCCTACAATGTGAACGTCGTGCCGTACAATATGGCGGTCGCCGCTGTGCGCGACTCGGCGCCCCCGCAGGCGCAGACCACGTCCGGCTTCACCACTCCGTTTACGGTCACGAACACCGGTGCGGCGAGCGAGAATCTCACCTTGACGTGCCAGAGTTCTCCGAACGTCTCCTGCACGACCATCACGCCCTCGTCCTTGCCAAGCCTTGGCGCCGGTGCCTCGGCCACGGTGACCGTGACATACGCTACCGGCGTGCCCGGGTGGGGATGGGCACAGCTGACCGCGTCCGGCGGGGGCGGGAGCGCGAGCGCGCTCACGGGTGTGCAGGTGGTGCCGTATACGGTGGCCGTGACGCCCGACGCGAGGAGCGTGGGCATCTTGGCCTCCGCGACCAGGACGCAGCCGTTCACCGTTCAGAACGTCACCAGCAGCGCGGTGAACTATACCTTCGCCACGCTGTGCAGCGGCACCGCGGTGAGCAATTGCTCGCAGCCTGTCAACCAGAGCATCCCGGGCGGCAGTTCCGCGGTGGTGAGCGTGAGTTACAACACCTCGGCCACGCTCGGGGCCACGGGACGGGTCCGCCTCCAAGCGTCGGGGAGCCCGGGCCAGGACTCCGGCTGGGTGAACGTGACGGTGGGCAGCCAGCTGGCTGCTGATACGGTTGACGTCACCAACACGACGCCCGGCACGCGCGTGGAACCAAGTATCTGCCTGACGGTTGCGGCCAGCCGCAGCGCGGCGTACCAATGCGGCGACCTGCGGATCGTGCACGCCCTCCCCACGACCCGCACGCGGAACAAGGCGCGCACGCCCACCCTCCTCTACAGCAGTCAACACGCGCACCCCTATCCGCTCATCGCGGCCAACGTGGCGCTCAACGCCGCGGCGGCGACGCCGGACAGTGTGGTGGCGAAGTTGTTCGTGAACAGCGTGGTGCACGGCCGCGGTCGTTGGGATGGCGCTGACTGGATTCCCGGTCGGGCGAGCCGGATTGTCGTCGCGGACACGACGCTAACGCGGGCCGTGCCCCTCAAGGATACGGTCTACAGCTACGTGCTCGAGGTCGTCAATTGGTACGGGAGCGCCCCGACGACGGCGGACACCGCGACCGGGACGTTCGCGGTGATCGATCGTTCCGCGAGTCCGTTCGGTGCCGGCTGGTGGCTGGCCGGGCTCGAGCACCTCGACGTCGGGACGATGATCTGGACGGCGGGTGACGGAGCGTTGCGTCAATACACGTCGGCGGGGACTAACGTGTGGGCGGCACCGACCGTGGATCGCCCGGACACGCTGAAATGGGACGGGTCCTACTATCTACGGATCCTGGCCCATGGCGATACGGTCAAGTTCGACAGTCAGGGGCGACATGTGGCGACCGTCAATCACCTCGGCCAGCAGACGACATTCGCCTACGAAACCAACTCGTGTGGCCGCCTGCAGAGCATCACCCTGCCGCCAACGAGCTCTGGACGTGTGTACCAGTTCGCGTACACGAGCCCAACCGACTGCACGACGAAGCTCGCCACGGTAACCGCGCCGCCGATCGGCGGCACCGCTCGCGTCACGACCTTGACCGTGGTTAACCGACGGGTGACGGCGATCCGGGACCCAGACAATACCACGGTGAACTTCGGCTATGGCAGCGGCACCGATACGAACCGCATCGCGTCCCGCACCGACCGCCGCGGCACCGTGACAACGTTCACCTACGATGGAGGGAAGAAGGTCGCTCAGACGAGCCTCGCCAATGGCACGGGGCAGCCGGCCATCACCACGCGGTTCCGCGCCGTGCAGAGCTATGGGGTCGCAGGCGCCGGCACGGCGAGCGCGATTGACACCGCCCTCGCCTACACACGGCTCGACGGCCCGCGCCTCGACGTCGGGGACACGACCATCTTCTGGGAGACCAACGTCTTCACGCCCAGGCGCATCCTGAACGCGCTCGGGTCCGAGACCAAGGTGTTCCACGATGATAGCCGCTGGCCGGCATTGGCGACCCACCTCGTCTATCCCAACGGCCGCGCGCTGGGGGCTGTCTATGACGACCGGGGCAATCTCTCGAGTAGCACCGACTCGAGCGTGTTTCAAAACGGCAAGTACGCCACGACGCGGTTCGTGTGGAACCGCAGATGGGACCTCGACTCGATCGTGGTAGCGCCGGAAGGCGACAGCACCGTCATCTCCTACGACCCGAGCAATGGGAACCCCGCGTGGCAACAGGACGGACGTGGCGCATCGAGCAGGACCGACTTCTACTACTACTCGGCCGCGGATGGAGATAGCGTGCGGGGACTGTTGCGGTCGATCCGGACGCCGCTCCAATCGCCGTCGTCGCCGCGGGACTCGGTGACCTACAACGCGCTCGGGAATCTCGCCGCTACTAAGACCCCGTCGGGGTTCTGGACTTACTTTCGGAAGGACAATGTTGGACGGGACACCTTGATTGTTTCGCCCACGCTCACCGCGGATACGGTGACCTACGGGCGACGCGACAGCATTAGGTATGATCTGGCCGACCGCGTGATACGCACCAGATCCACCGGCCCGCGGCTGCATTACTTCGACCCGATCAGCGGTTTGGATTCGTTGACGAAGGCCGAGTCGCTGTGGGTCGCGACGTTTTACAACGCCGAAGGGCTCCCCGACAGCGCGCAACGGTGGGGGCGACCCAACTGGAACTCGATCAACACGCTCACCACCAAGTGGAAGTATGACCCGGCGGGGCGGCGCCTCAAGGAAATAGCTCCGGATGGAGCGGTCGATAGCACGGTCTACGATCTCGGCAGCAACGCCGTCAAGCTGGTCACGCGGCGCGGGCACACCATCACGTTGACGTATGACATTCTGAACCGGCTGACAAGGCGCGTCACGCCCTCAGTGTCCTATCCGGTGTGGCGCCCGAAGGCTTACAGCCAGACAACGTGGAATTTCCCCTACTATCGACCGGACGCCGCGGGCGGGTTGACGGTGATCAACGATGGCACCTACGGTCTGACGATCGCGGCTGATACGGATACGTTTTCTTACGATGGGGTCGGCAATCTCCTCGCGGCCGTCAATTCCGTCTCTCGCGTTCGCCGTGGCTACAATCCGAACGGCACGCTCGCCGCGGACACGCTCGTCACCCTGCCGTACGTGGGGACGGATACGATGTTGCACGTGTACGGCCTCACGTATGCGTATGATCTCGATGGTCGCCGCATCAGCCTGAGGCACCCATATCCGATCGCTCCCCGCAGTCAGGGCGCGGTGAAGGATCTCGAGAATTATCGGTACTACGCCACGACGGGTCTGTTGCAATCGGTCACCAATGTGCTCGGCAACGGCTTCGAGTATGCCTACGATCTCGAGAACCGGGTATCGCAACTCGACCGGGGCGAGTTCGTCCTCGGAGACGTGCCGCAAGTCCGCGCGACGTACAGCTATAACGCCGACGGCCAAGATAGCCTGCGCATGGAAACGTTCGTACCGCACGCCGATACGGTCGTGCACGCCGATACATTGTTTTACGACGCGCGGGGCAAGGTCATTCGCGCACGGACCAGCACGGACACGACCGCCCTCACGTACACGGGGCTCGGCGCCCTGGCGTGGTCGTCCAGTTACGAGTTCGAGAGTGAGAACCCGACGTTGCACCCCTCCGAACGGCATCTGCCGGATGCGCTGGGCAATCTCTACGAATCCTCGCACGTGGAGGGCACGGGCTCCACCGTGGACATCATGGGCTCTGAATACCAGGCGGCGACCGGCCGCTTATTCCACACCTGGCACACAACGGGTACCCGCAACAACGTCCACTCCCTGGACGACACGCTGTTCTACGATGCAGCGGGCAACCTCGATCGGTCGGTCAGCGGGGTCAGTCAGCGGACCGCGTCCTACTACGACGCCGCGGGGCGCTTACGGGTGCAGGACCGGCGGGCCTGCCTCAGCGACAATGGCTCGACATGCTCGAACGTCACCTTGCCAGAATACAATGCGCGGGGGGCGTTCGAGGAGTATCGCTACGATGCCCTGGGCCGGCGCATCCTCGTCCGGACCCGCACCGAGACCTATTGCGGGCTCAAGTGTCGCAATGCGATCACGCGCGTGGTGTGGGACGGCGATCAGATCCTCTACGAGATCAGCTCGCCGGGGGCCACGTCGGCCACCGTCGCGGAGGTCGAGCAAGACACCGCCCAAGTCAACCAGCAGGACGCTGGGGACTATGAGCCCTACGGGCGTGTCGTCTACACGCACGGCGCGGGCCTCGACGCGCCCCTGGGACTGCTGCGGATGAACTTTTCGAACCTGTTTCCCGCGCCGACCTTGGTCTTGCCGCTCGCGAACTGGAAAGGGCAATACGACTTAGGCATCATTGCGGGCTACAAGAGCCCCTTCAGCCAGTATTGCCAGCAGTCGTATTGCTTTGAGATCGACTGGCCAGCGCCCTACATGTGGAAGACTCTGTACTCGCGCTCGCGGGGCGCCCTGGGGCCGAGGAGCTGGATGGGGAGCCTGATCGAAGCCGGACGGGATGCCACGGGGCAGATGTACCGGCGGAATCGGTATTATGATCCGGCGAGCGGGCGGTTCACGCAGGAAGATCCCCTCGGCCTCGGCGGCGGGCTCAACCTGTACGGCTTCGCGGGCGGGGACCCGGTAAATTTCGGTGATCCCTTCGGGCTCTGTCCATGGGCTGGCGCAACCCGAGACAGGAACCTGACCGATTGCCCGAACGACTCCAAGGGGAACGAAGACAAGCGAACGGGCGCGTTCAGGCTTCTGATGGCGGACAGGGGAAAGGAAGGGAACGAAACGGTGGACTACGTGATCCACAACAGTGTAGAGATTGAGTTAACGCCTGGCTTGGCCAATTGCGGTGGAGCTAGCGTTCAGGCATGTTCTCCGAGCCGCACGGAAACAAAAGTCAACGGTCAGAGAAGCGCTGCTTCCATCGCCGCTAGGCTCGTGCACGAGGTTACGCACATGTCGGGAAGCATGACCGGTGGTCGTAGCCGAGAGGAGGCGGTCGCGCATGATCGGGCTCTTAACTTCTATGACCGGCTCCCGGGGGCTCTCAGAACAGCTACGGACTTGAACAGATGGTCGCGCTGGAGACAGGAGGATCCGACCGGGTTCTTCAACGGCAACTGCACGGGTTCCGTGACGACACCATGTCCACATTGAAACGGCAGGTCTGCGCGTACATCGGGCTCGCGATGGCTGTCCTTGCTTGTTCACCACCGGGGTCATCCCGAAGGGCAGCAGCGGATGATCAATCGAGCGATTCAGTAACTGCTGTCATTGTGCGTGCGTTAGCGCAGCAGCTCGCTGCGTCGGATGTGCGCGTGCGTCTCGACCCGTCGCGCATCGAGCGGCGCACTGAGGTGTCCAGAGTCGTTCCTGGCCTTGTATACCATTGGGCGGTCTATCGGCCCGTTGGCATACCTCATGCGTATTCGTTCGCTCTCGCGGCTGAGAGAGGGGATTCGGTGCGCCTGATTCGAGACGCGGGTGACTGGAGCCGCGCCGTAGGGGACTGGCAGCCCTCGACGACGGACGAGGCGCGAACGGCGTGTTTGGAATTGGCTCGGTCAGGCGGGCGCGGGCGCGATGCCGAACGCGCCGCGATTCCTGTTAGTCAGGCGGTGCGAGAGATAGCCGCGATGCCCCGTGAGCTCAGGGCTCGCGCTGTTCGTGCTCTCAAGGACACTGGAACCGTCCTCGCCGCCACAGACCACGATCGACATTGGGTCGTCGAAATGTGGATCTTCGAGCTCGGGCGTAGCACACGATACCGGTGCGTCTTCGAGGGAGGAGGTAAGAAGCCCGCCGAGCTAACAGTGCTCGACTCAATTGAGGGGGTGGGTTGGTTCACTACGGAACCAGCAAACGGCGACTCCGGGTGAACCAAAGGCATCCCCCGTCGCACCCATGAAAATCATGGGCCGGGCGGTCCAGTGCCGCACGCCGACACCCTGCTCCTTGCGGTGCTCCCCATTTCTGGGCCAAACGGTATCGTAGCCACTACGACGTTGCCGGTCTCCCGGGATCAAACGCACCCACGCATCTGGAACTTGCGCCCGACACTCGGCGCCTCATCTCCTGACGACCCCCACACCCTAGTTGCCAGCCGCGGCGCTCCGGTCGCTTGACCCGAGCACGCCGACCACCGTCCCCCGACTCACCCCCAGTAGCCGCGCCGCCGCCTTCGCATTCCCCCCCGTCCGCGCGAGTGCGCGCTCGATCGCCCGCCGGTTCGCTTCGGGATCGCCCCGCCGCTCGTAACGCAACGGCGGACACACTTCAGCGGGAAGATGCGTCGCCCCCACCTCGGCAGCGCCCGCTGCCCGCGCCATCAGGAACGCGTGCACCACGGCCCCACTCAGCTCGCGCACATTCCCCGGATACTCGCCCTCGAGCAGCACGGCGAGCGCGGCCGCCGAGAACCGCCTCGGTCCGTCGAGCCGCGTCACGCGCGGGCAGTCGTCCAAGAAGAGCTGCGCCAGCGCCGGAATCTCCGCCCGCCGCTCGCGCAAGCACGGCACGCGGACGTCGCACATGCCGAACCGGTACCGCAGGTCCCGCAGCAAGAGGCCGCGCAGCACTAGCTGCGCCGGATCCTCGGCCATCGCCAGGACAACTCGGCACATCACCGCCTGCACCCGGTCCGACCCCACGGGACTGTACGTCCCGCGATCGAGCACCTGAAGCAGCTGCTTCTGCACGCCGAGATCGAGATTCTGCACGTCGTCGAGCAGCAGCGTCCCGCTGCCCGCCGTGGCGATTCGGCCTGGGCGCACCTTGCGGGCGTCGGTGTACGCCCCCTGCACGTGTCCGAACAACTCGTCGAGCGCGAGCTGTGGCGCCACGACGCCCACGCTAAACGGGTGGAAACCTCCCTCCCGGCCGCTGACCTGATGGATGTACTCGGCGATGAACGTCTTCCCCGTGCCACTCTCGCCATGCAGGATGATCGGGGTCGCGGCGGGAGCGAATACGTGGGCTCGTCGGAGCACCTCCGCCATGCCGGGCGTGAGCGCTATAGGATCGAGCGCGGGTGCTGGTGTGGGCAACTCTGCAGCGAGACCGGCGTGCGTCGCGGGCATGGTCGCGGGCATCCGTTTGGAAGGTGGAGCACGGAGGGCGTGCGCCGCACTGCCGCAACACTCGTGCCGCAACGAAACGCCGCACGCGTTCCGTGGCACGCGTTGCGTCATCGCAACGGACGAAAACGGCGCGAGAACAAGGAGACGGCGCGAAGGCTGTGCTGCCCACTTCTGATCCAGTCACAGTTCGGCCCGTTCGGCTCGAGGGCCCGCGCGATTCGACGGCCGGCGTGCCCCAGGTGGCAAGGCATCGCGAAGGAGTGCGCCGTACAAGCGAAGACGTTCTGTGAGCGATGCCGGAACTGGCCTCGACACGTCGCTTCGCTCGTCAGGCAAACAGCTCGGCAAAGCGCATGCAAACATCAGACGCACGTGACGTTTAGCACCGCGCTGCGGATTCCTAGTCCGCGGCGCCGGCCGCAGAATAGCGGCCGACGTGGCAGCTGCTCTGGATCAGTCATGGGCAAGGTTCACCAAACATCGCGCTAGGGGCGGCCGAGGGTCCCGAGCCAGCGATCATTCAAGGCAAGCGCCCGGAGGCGGCGACGTCGCGCGCCGGGTAGCAGCCACGGTCTAGCCGTAGTAGAGTCCCTGGTTCACCGACCCATCGGACTCGGCACACATGTCTAGTGGTGGACCGAACACCCCGTTCATCCAGGCAGTCGACAAGTCCGGGTTTCCCTTTCAGCTCGCCGTCGAACGCGAGCTAAAAAAGCTCGGACGGACGCACTCGTGGCCGGTGGTGGCCACCGAGGTGCCGGTTAGGGACGCGTTCGCCGATATCGTCCTGCAACGCCCCGGCCTCCTGGGGGTGATCGAATGCAAGCGCGTAGAGGAGGAGAGATGGCACTTCCTCGTGCCCAAGGGCGCGAGCGCCAACGTAGCGCGCTGCCGGATCGAATGGCACAACCCCAACGCAGCCGAATTACCCATCCACGCAACACTATCGATCCGCAATCATCCGACCAAGCTGTTCTGCTCAGAGTGCACCATGGCCACGGGCTCCTACGAGGCGAGTGTCTGCGTGCCCCCCAGGGGCAAAGCTGTGAACTCCCTCGAGGCGTTGAGCGGTGATCTGCTCGCCAACACTCATGCCCTGGGCGACAGGTTTGAGTTGAAGTACGACGACGCACCCACCTACCTGATCCCCATCATCGTCACGAACGCCGAGCTCATGGTGTGCGAGTACGACGTGGACTCATTGGACATCAACCTCGGGCGTCTCGGTCAGGCCGATTTCAAACCGGTGGACTTTCTACGCTTCCGAAAGACGCTCGTATCTCGCGCGAGCAACGACTACCAGTGGGATCGCCAGGTGACGCTGGGAGATTGGACGTCGGACCGAGAGCGGACGGTGTTCGTGGTCTCACCGAAGGGGTTGGACCAATTCCTAGCGGGGTTCCGGGCGTTTGGTCCCATCGGCGGGGGATTCCCCGCGGAGTACGAATCGCCGCCCAAATACGGGAGCGGCCGGGGACGCGAGTAGCGTACGGAAACACGCATTATCGAACGCTTCGGCGTGGCGCGCGGGGAGCGAAACGTACCATGGTCAAAGCGTCGTGGGGTGTGGGGGAACTAGGCGGCCGGTCGCGCCTCTCCGGTCAGCACCGCAGATTGACGAGCACCCCCAGAAAGCCGCCGTCATGCAACGCTACTTGTGCCCGCTCTGCAAGAGCCCCCTCACCAAGACAAGGTACGAGGTCGTGCTCAAGATCCAAGAGACCCGCGATCGCGCGACACAGGCGCAACTCGCGCGGGCTCATGCGGAGGCGCATCGACAGCGTGCTGCACGCGCCGCGTTGAACACCAAACTCCGAGTAGTGCGTGCCCAGGCGAAGGACGCTCGCGCACAGGGCGTGCGTCAGGGTCGCACTGAGAGCCAACGCCAGGTGACCGAGCTGCGGCGAAAGCTCCAACAGGCGGAGCGGCGCGCGCGCCGACTTCAGCGAGGCACAACAGCACAGAGTGAGGGCCTTGAGTTCGAGGAACAGCTCGCGGCACGCCTGCGTCGGGAATTTCGCGGCGACCGCATCACCCTCGTCCGTCGGGGCGGCGATGTCGTCCATGAAGTCGTGTACGCGAGGCAGCCAGCGGGCCGTATCGTCTACGAGTGCAAGCGCGAAGAGGACATTGCGCCGGCACACGTGCGACAGGCAGCACGGGCCAAGGGGACCCGCGAAGCGGAGTTCGCGATCCTCGTCACCACTGGCGAGCGGAGAGGCTTCACGGGGCTCGCCCAGGAGCGCGGCGTGCTGATTGTCCGTCCGCAAGGCGTACTCGCGCTCGCGGCGCTTTGCCGCGGGCACTTGGTGGAGATGGCGAAGGCGGGGGTAGATCGTTCTCGACGCGCCCAGATCGCGCACGCGTTGCTGGCATACCTTACGAGCTCGACGTACCGGGTACCCGTCGAGGAAGCCATCCAGCAAGCGGGCCGCGCGGAGGACCTGCTCCGACGCGAGGTGCAGCTCCACCTGTCGCAATGGGAGGAGCGGAGCCGCGTCTACCAGACGATTCGCTGGGACGTGAACCACATCCGCGACAACGTCGCGCGGGTGCGCGAAGGCGGGAAGCCTGTACCATTGGAACCAGTCCGCGTTCAGCGCCTTTTCCTGCCGAAGCCCGTGACGGGCTCGTAGGGGGTGTGGGATTAGCTGGGCAAGCCTGGCGATGCTAGTCTACCTGGCTACTCAAGCATAGCCAAATTGGACTGCTTGACAGGGGCAAGTTTCGGTATATCTTCGGTATGTCAGACCCGGCCGGCCGCGCACATGTTGGTCTCCGACCCGCTGGCTACACCGAGGCGCTCGCATGTCTGAATTCCTCTCCCGTAATGCCCAGCTCGTGAAATTCTTCGCTGAGCAATACTCCGGCGTTCCACGGACTGTCCTGGTCAAGTTCATCTACATGGCCGACTTGATCGCCCGAGAATACCTGGGGGAACCAATCTCAGAGTTCACGTACCACCTAGACAAGCACGGTCCATATGACTCAGCAATTGAGGATGCGGTCGCGGAAGTGGTGGCCGCCGATTTGGGCTGGGAAACGACTGAGCGATACCCGCTCCCCGGTGGAGACCAGGGCCGCTACATACGGCTGCACGTAAACCGTCGGCCAATCCCATTCAACCTGACCCTAGGACAGAATGAAGTTCTTGCCTACGTCGTGAAGAACTACGTGCCCATGCCCAAGGCAGAGTTCCTGGAACAGGTTGTGTACCAGACTCCACCGATGAAGGCCGTGGACCGATTGAAGGACTTGCTTCCAATGGATATGGTCAACAACACAGGCAGGAAGGCGGTGGGCTTTGACCTAGAAGGCGTTTTGCAGGCTGAACGTAGAGCCCGTACTGAGCCGCTTCTCACTCTCGCGGATTTCATGAGTGGCGTACAAGCTGCTATTTCTGCCTGAGGTTACCGATCAGGTATCGCGATTCCTCAGAGAACGGTACGGGACCCCATTCGCTCGTCGGACCGCTGCTGATAGCGTTCATGCCGCATTTCAAAAGCTTGCTGCCAATCCCCGCCTTGCGTCCGCCCCTCCTGGGCCGTTTGAGACTCGGCCTATCTATCGCTTTGAGATTGACGTTGACGGCGTCGTTTCTCAGGCCCAGTTAGTCTTTTTTTACGCTGAGGATGAAAACCACCTAGTCGGCATCATCTTTGGCGAAGCGCCCTGAGGATGGCTAAGGACTTGTCCGGGGTTGGTGCTTCCACCGCCAGTTTCACCGCTAGTTATCCCTGACCCCCTGGCGCCCCTCCAAGAGCCGGCGGAGCAGGAAGGCGGAATCGGTCGCGAAGAGCCGCCTCAGCCTCCGCGATCACTGCGTCCATCGCGTCGAACTCCGCCGGCCCGCGCTCCCGAACCGTGACGGTCCCGATGGTACCACCAAGCGTGACGACCGCGAGTTGGATCGGGTCCGCAACGTAGGCGGGGCAGGTCTCAATCCCGTGGTGGAGCGTCCAGTACGCGGCCAGTTCTCCTTCCGGCTGACGGGGCACCGGCATGCTTCCCCACAGCGCGCTTCTGACGAAGGCGAGAAAGACATCCCCGACAGGTTGCCCGCTCCCGACCGCTAGGGTGGGCAGGTCCCCGGTTGCCTCGGTGAGCGAGCACGAAGGTCCCACTTCATACAATCTGACTGAGGGGCCGATGGGTAGCGCGAGCAGGGCGTGGAACTGCATCTCGTTCCTATTGATACCGGGAACACCCTGCAACGCCTGGTGAATCTCGAGGTACTTCCGAACGGGCTCGACGAGTGCCTGTCGGACCTTGAGCCGCAGCTCGCCCTCTGACCAGCCTTGGCGGTCGGCGTGAGTGAGGCAGGCTTCGAGCGCCAAGGCCATTTCCTGCGCCATGCCCACGTCCCCCGAGAGTCCGAACACCGCTCGATCGGCGATAGGGATGAGTTTTCGCGTACGCTGACGCGCTGTCATCTGACCGCCACCGGTCACGACCGTAGCGGCGCCATCTGCGGCCAGCACCACCGCATCGGTGCAACGGATGCCGACGATCAGCGTCACCGGTTACTCTCGAAAGACGCTGTATTCTTTATAGGCTGGGAACTCTGCGTAGATGCGGCGCACGATCTCGGGGAATGAGCTCTTCAGCGCCCAGCTTCGCTCCTCGACGAGGTAGGCGAGCGCCGCAGCGTCGGCCGTCGCGGCTACTTGCGTCGCCTGCTCCACGCCCTGCGGCGTGGCGACGAACCGGCGCACGCGGCTACCGGGCTCCCACGAGAGAAACCCCTCCCGGCCGAGGGCTTCGGTGGCCTCATATACCTCAGTGGTGAAGGGACCGTACAGATAGGGATGGAACCGAAAGCCTAGGCCCTGCAGCTGCGGGAACCGCTGCTGTACGAGGAAGAGTGTCTTGGTCAGACGCAGCTGATCCAGCCCCTGGGGCGCTGGGGTGCCCGGGCGAGTGTAGGCGACCGCGAGAAGCACCCAATCCTGTTTTGTCATCGCGGCCTCCGGTTTTCTAGAGTCGGCAGACCAGTGTACCGCCAACCTCGTCGAACTTAAGCACGGCGTCTTGGCGGCGCCAACTTCCGCCGGGACGCGAACCGTGCCCACACCCGCGTAAACGTCGGGCTCAAGACAGCACAAGCCGGAGCGGCGACCTCGATTCGTACCTGATTGACACCCTAGCCGACGGAGACCGAGGCGCCAAGCTTAGGTTACGAAGACATGTGCGCATGCCTGGTCTGAGGTCCGCTTGGTTTCGCTTGTGGGATCCCCTAGGCACGACTGCCGACCTCGCGGATCAATGGAAGCCGCCAGCGGCCTCTAACACTGAGGGCGCGATGGAGGATTCGCTCTACGCGTTCCTCGTAGCTCACCTGCCTGGGTGCGGGATCACCCGACAGTACGGGCACGACCGGCTGCGAGCGGACATTGTCATCGAAGATGTGGTCGCGATCGAGCTGAAGCACGGGCTCGCATCCACATCCGAGTTCCATCGCCTGGTCGGTCAGGTTGAGAGCTACGCTCGATGGGGCGTCAAGCTGGTTGTTGTCCTAACCGGACGAGCGGACCCCGATATGGTGCACCGAGTCGGTGACCACGTTGCGCAGCGATTCAGTTCGCTCGACGCGCGGCTCGTACTCAAGGTCGTGAAGTGACGGATGCGGTGTGCAGTCTAGTGCGGTCCGCAACCGGAGTCGCGATGCGTGAGGCCAGGGGGCCTAGATGCCGTTCGAGACGATCCGAGTCCTGATCTGGGGGAAGACGTACCCCGAGCTGAGCAAGAAGTACGTCGAAACTGTGTGCACCGGCGGAGTCCGAGAGGACGGCTCCCCGATTCGACTCTACCCGGTGCCGCTGCGCTACCTCGAAGGGTCGAAGCAGTACAGCCTGTACGACTGGGTGGAGGTCCCCGTCGAGAAGAGTCGCTCAGACCCACGGCGGGAGAGCTTCAAGGTACAGAGCGACAAGATCCGCCTGGTCGGACACATCGAGACTCGGGACAACTGGCGAGCCCGGCGAGAAATCATCTTCCGCGACCGCGGCTGGCAGTTCGACAGCGTAAGCGCGCTCAAGGAGAGCCAGCGGCAAAATGGCTGCTCCATGGGAATCGTTACCCCGGGCGCGATCGAGAGCGTTCGGTTAGAGCCCAAGCCCAGCGGGGAGGCTGCCGAGTACAAGCAGAAGTGGACGGACCTTCAGGCGCAGAAGGACTTCTTCCACCCTCAGTACAAGGAACTCGAGTACCTCCCCAACCGCATCAAGCTGAAGTGGCGGTGTCTGGGTGCGTGCGCGGAGTGCGCACGTTCTCCCCACGACATGACCGTGCTCGACTGGGGGCTCCTAGAGCTGGCGCGCCGCGATGGCTGGAGCAGCGCCGTCGATCGGTTACAAGCGATCACCAACCAGGGGTCGCACGACTTCAAGCTGTTCATGGGGAACTTCCGGCTGCACCTCCACAACTTCGGCGTCATCGGTCTCTGGTATCCCAAGCTGGGCGCGCAGCTTGATCTCGTCTAGGTAGGCTGGGAGACTAGGCGGGGACACCCGTCCGTTGCCAGATGAGTGACGCGCCGTCTACGGCCCGCGCGCCACTGGGCCGCGAGGATTCCCCGATGGCAGTCGTCGGGATGTCTCTCGTAACACATCAGACACAAGCGCTTGCCGGCACCCAGGTGCATCCCAACGAGCTGGTCAAGCTCGCGTACGACGCTGCGATTCTCTTTCAGGTGGGCGGAGTAGAGGGCGAGGCACTCAGCGTGCGAGGACGCGTTCGCGCGGATCCGCTTCGGGTTGCCCGCGAAGCGCGCATGCACGTACTCGATCCCCGCGGCCGCGAGCCTGGCCTGCAGCGCGCTCTTCGAGAACCCCGGCTTGTGACTCCACGCCGTTTCCCGGACATCGATCAGCAGGTCGACGTCCGCGTCTACCAGGAGGTCAATGAACTCGTTGATCGTCCGCTGCTGATAACCGAGTGTGAGGACCGTCGCAGGGTGGGTCCGGGAGGTGGCCGCTGCTGACCGACGGCGCGCGTGCCGCGGCTGCACGATGGGAGCCGTGCTGCCGCGACCGATCTTCGAAACGGCACCACCGACGCGGTGACCCACAGACCCTCCAAATTACGGGGCGTACTATATACCTGTCGGACGTCTGTCAGTACACACCTGGGAGGACGGGTTCCCCGGGGACAGGGACGAGGAGCGCACGCATCGTGGTGGACTCGGCGGTGGACTGCCCGAGCGTCCTACCGGGGGATGAGCAGGGAATCGAGCCCGAAGCCGAGACCTCACGTGAGCGCGCGGGACCTAGAGGGACACAGGCGGACGGGGTAGTATGTGACTAAGAATCCGGTGGCCGGCCCCTCTCCGTGAACTGGGCCGAATCGTCGAGCTGCTCGGGCTTCAGGGAGGGCGACTGCGTTGGTCGCAACCGGCGCAACTCTCTGCCGCAGTCCTCATGAAGACCGACCATCAAGGCCCCACGTCAAATGGCCCCCCACCGCTTAACTTTCCGTGCTCCTGATTGCGCGCAAGCTCTTGAAGGACATGCTCCATGAAGCCACTCATTGCGTTCGACGAAGCCGGGAACTCGGGCGGCAATCTCCTTGATCCCGAGCAGCCGACGTTCGTCCTGGCGTCGGTTCATCTGAGCGACGAGGAGACCGGTGCGATCCTCCCGCCGCGCGCGGGCGAGTACAAGTTCGCGACCCTGAAGCGGTCGGCTCCCGGCCGCCAGGCAATCCTCGACTTCTTGAACTCGCCGATCCTCGCCGAGGACCGGTATCTCGTCTCGGGGTTCCACAAGAAGTTCATGGCGGTCACGAAGATGGTAGACATGCTCGTCGAGCCGCTCACGCACCGGGACGGGATCAATCTCTACGAGCGGGGAGCGAACATCGGGCTCTCGAATCTGTGGTTCTTCACGATGCCGGTGTTTCTGGGGCGCGACGTATTCGGCATGCTGATCGAGCGCTTCGTCCAGATGGTGCGAGATCCGAGTATTCGGACGATTCAGAAGTTCTACCAGCTCGTCGAGACCGCGTACCGCCTGCATCAGAAGGAGAGCTACGCCGGCGATTTCGCGGTACTTCTCACCTCCCGGCCGATCGCGGAGTCGAGCATTGACGACTGGGACGGAAGCGACCTCGATCCGGCCATTCCCGCCTTCTTCGAACACGGCGCGATCTGGACGGAACGACTGAATACCGCGTTCAGCATCGTGCACGACGCCTCGAAGCCGATCGAGAACGAGCAGATCATCCTGGAAGCGATGATGTCCGAGACAGAGGAGCGCGTGAGGATCGGATTCGACCGCCGGAAGATGCTGTTCCCGATCGCCGCCAAAGAGATCGAGCTGCGCGATTCCAAGCTGTGCCGCCAGCTCCAGGTGGCAGACCTCATCGCCAGCAGCGTGGCGCATTGCCTCAAGACCTCGATCCTCAAAAAGGACGACGAATTCGCCAAGGCGCTGCTCACGACCAGGGTACTCAACGGATCCTTTAAGCCGCTGTGGCCGGAGATGAAGATCACGCCTGAGGAACTCGGTACGGAGGAGGTGGGCGGGATCGATCCCAACGATCACGTCGGCGATTACGTGGCCGACCGCCTAGGCGGAATTCCGGCGAAGGGACAGCGCCGCAAGGTCTGAAGCGGGGCCAGAAGACTCCCAAGAAAAAGGCCACCGCGCGGACGTGTGGCCAAGAGAATTGGCGGGCTTCAGAGCAGCACATGCTCCGGATGGGTCCCCCTAATGCTCTGAAAGCTGCCGGGTCCGATCTGGCATTCACGCGCATGCTTTGCCGTAATGTTTGCCGGTCAGTCCCTGCCGATGGGGCCAACTGCGGTCCGAAGAGGCCAGTGCCGGAGCACAAGACGAGGGGGCCGCACAGGCCCCCTCGTCTTTTCAGTCCGCTGCTCTACCAACTGAGCTACCTGGCCGGGCGTAAGCAGCAGAAGAACTTAGCGGGCTAAGTGGTGCGGTGGGAGTGCTTGCGCTGGGTTCACGTCCCGAGACCGGCCCCCATATGATCTGGGTCACAGGCACCACCTGTTCCGCGCGCTACGTTCAGCCCGAGCACGCTGCTCAGAGCATAGCCGCCGAAAGGCGGTGACGCAGAGCTACGGAGCTACCGCGGCCGCCCCACCGCCGCCACGCTCGCCGGGCCGCCAGCGTTCGACTTCACGTCGAATTCGGCGGCCCGGCGTTTTTGTCTTCTCGCGCCCCGCTGCCGGGGAGACTGCCATGCCGCTCGCAGACCGGCGCCTGCCCTTTGTTCTCTTGGCTTTCCTCGCGGCCTGCGAGCTGCCCAGCCGGCCCGACAGCCACGCCACCATCGCCCAGGTCCGGGTTGCGCCCGACAGCGTCGTCCTCGATCCCGCGCAGACGCAGCCGTTTTTCGCCTCCGGCCGCACCCTGGCCGGTGACAGCGTCGCGATCGACGTGACTTGGGCCGCGTCCGCCGGCACGATCACGCCGGCCGGGATCTACACGGCGGACTCCTCGGCGGTCGACGCCGTCGTCACGGCGACCCTGGTGGGGTCGCACATGTCTGGCACCTCCCAAGTGCGCCAGCGCCACGTCGCGCAGATCGTCCTCGTCCCCGCCGCCGTGACACTGCCGGCCGGGGGGACGCAACAGTTCGCCGCCTGGGGCGCGCGCAATACCGGGGACAGCGTGGCGGTGGCGATCACGTATTCGGCCACCGGCGGCACCATCACGAGCGCCGGGCTCTACACCGCGGGGCAGACAGCGGGGAGCTACCGCGTGATCGCCCGCCAGACGAATGGCTCGCTCGCCGACACGTCGGCCGTCACGGTGACGGCGATTCGCGTCGCCTCGGTCACCGTGGCGCCCAGCTCAGCGGGGATCCACGTCGGCGACACGCTGCGTCTCACGGCCACGCCGCGGGACTCGGCCGGCAACCCCCTCTCCGGCCGAACGATCACGTGGTCGTCGGACTCGGGCGCCGTCGCCACCGTGAATTCGAATGGAGTCGTGACGGGCGTCGCGGCCGGCTCAGCCACGATTCGGGCGACGAGCGAAGGGAAAAGCGGCACCGCGACGATCACGGTGACGCCGCCCCCGCCAGTGCCCGTCGCCTCGGTGTCGGTGAGCCCCAGCTCGGCGGGGATCCATGTCGGCGACACGCTGCGTCTCACGGCCACCCCGCGGGACTCGGCCGGTAACGTCCTCACCGGGCGGACGATCGCTTGGTCCTCGGATTCAGCATCGGTCGCGACGGTGAGCGCGAACGGGCTCGTCACCGCGGTCAAGGCCGGGACGGCGACGATCCGGGCGACGAGTGAAGGGAAAACCGGCACGGCGGTCGTGACCGTCACCAACCCGGGGACGGGCGGAGTACCGCAGGCCGGCCACGTCTTCATCGTGACCGAAGAGAACACCGACTACGCCAGCGTCATCGGCAGCGCGTCGATGCCATACCTGAACAGTCTCGCGCAACAGTACGGCCTGGCGAGTCAGTACTACGCCAACACGCACCCCTCCATCGGCAACTACTTCATGCTGGGGACGGGCCAGATCATCACCAACAACGACAGTTATTCGACGATCGTCACCGTGGACAACGTGGTGCGGCGACTGCTCGCGGCGGGGAAGACGTGGAAGTCGTACGCGGAAGACCTCCCGTCGGTCGGCTACACCGGCGCCGACGTCGGTGGCTACGCGCGCAAGCACAACACCTTCGCGCTGCTTTCCGACGTGGCGAACGACTCGATCCAGCGGCGGAACCTCGTCCCGTTCACCCAGTTCGCCACGGACCTGGCCAACGGCACGCTGCCGCAGTTCTCGAACATCGTCCCCAACCTCTGTAATGACGCGCACGATTGCTCGCTCGCGACGGCGGACGCGTGGCTCCAGACGCACATCGCGCCGCTCCTGTCCAGCGCGACGTTCCAGCAGGACGGTCTGCTCATCATCACCTTCGACGAGTCGGGGAGCGACAACACGAACGGCGGCGGCCGCGTCGCATGGCTCGTGGTGAGCCCCAAGGCCAAGCGCGGCTATCAATCCACCACGCTCTACCAGCACCAAAGCACGCTGCGGCTGACCCTGGAGGCACTCGGCATCTCGGCGTTTCCCGGGGCGGCAGCGGCGGCGCCCGCGATGAGCGAATTCTTCACACCCTGAGGCGGCCTCACCGGCAGATTGCGTCCGCGCGGATTCGCGCCTCTATTCAGCCTCCCCGGGGAATGATCCCCCATTCGGGAGGTACCCATGCGTCCCAGCCCCCTCTCTGTGCTCACCGGGACGGCGGCGTTGATCGCGGCGTGCCACGAAGCGCCGACCGCGACCCGCGCGCCGGCGCCGGCGTACAGCGTGGTTGGATCCGGCTCCGCGATGGTCGTCAATGTCAGCCGCGACACGACCGCACAAAACGAAACCCCGCTCGCCGTGAATCCGGTGAACCCGAGCAACATGATTACGGGCAACAACGACTGGAACTACAACGACGGTTGCGGCGTCAACGCGTCGTTCGACGGCGGTAAGAGCTGGACGCCGACGCTGCCCAGCGGCTTCATCCCCGGCATCACCGCGTTCACCAACGACCCCTCCGTGCCGGGTACCGGCACGTACGATTTTGGCGGCGATCCGGCGGTGGCGTTCAGCCCAGACGGCAGCACCGCCTATTTCACCTGCTTCGGCTATAAGGGAAAGAACGTCGCGCTCTGGCTCAGCCGCTCGACGGACGGCGGCCGCACCTGGACCGCCGGCGGCCCCGCTCACCCGCTCACGCTCGTCAGCGCGTTCCAGGGCGACGGCAAGGCGAGAGGATCGAACGGGCAATTCCCCGATCACGAGTCCATGACTGTCGCGAACGATGGGACGATCTACGTGCCGTGGGCGCACTTTACGGGATTCAGTGGGCACTCGCCGATTTTCGTCGGCGTGTCGCACGACGGCGGCAACAGCTTCGACCTCCC
>Ga0193712_1000007_pt1 | contig 43584 bp, 30 predicted proteins | sample H3a1metaG_FD_143053 | JGI IMG/M metagenome (GOLD analysis project Ga0193712, IMG submission 143053) | Soil microbial communities from a riparian zone of the East river system, Colorado, United States - H3a1 | ecosystem: Environmental > Terrestrial > Soil > Riparian zone | place: USA: East River... | reverse complement strand
TTGTTGTCAAATAATAAGTTTAAATTCATTTTTTTATATTTTTAATAAATATTTTTTTTTTTTACTAAAGCGTAATTACTAATTTGAATCTTATTTAAAAATTTTTATACAAATTAATTAATTTTTTGTTTTGTTTCTGTTTGTAATATCTAATAATAAATATATTTTAGTTACTTAAATTATAATTTCTAATTTTTGTTTTGTTTTGTTTTTTAATTGGCCTTCTGTTATGTTAGATAAAGATATGCCTATCAGTGTACCAAATTATTTTGAAGGTAATATTAGATTAATTGATCTTAATGCATTTGGATTCTTCTATTAAAAATAGTTGTACCAGATAATTTTAAATCATTCAAAGAATTCTATGAAGTGTATAATGAGGATATTATTGATTTTATAGAATTAGGGGATAAAGTATTAATTTAACATAGATCTGATAATAAAGATCCACAAACTATGCTTTATTGATCTTTAGAAACACATAATACTAGTATTGCAATTGCTTCAACGATAACAGCTTATGCTAGAATTTATATATCTCAATTTAAAAATAACCTTAATTTCAATCTTTATTATTCTGACACAAATAGTGTTTATGTAGATAGACTTTTACCAGATGAAAAGATAAGCGATAAAAAATTTTTAGGTCAAATGAAATTAGAAAGTGTTTTAACAGATGCTATTTTCTTAGCACCTAAATTATATTGTTTATTAACTGAGGATGGGAAATTAATACATAAAGTAAAAGGTTTTAGTCATGAGATTAAATTAAGTTTAAATGATTTTAAGAATTTATTATTTAAACAATCATTTTTAGAAAAAGTTCAAATTAAATGAATTAAAATTTTTTGAAGATGTCAACTATTAAAATAATAGAAGAATTTTATATATTACAAATCACTGAATAATAAAATAAAAATTAATTTATGATTAAAATAATAAACTAATTTCCTACACTACCTTATATAATTTATGAAAATAAATAATTATATAAGGTAGTTCTTTTATTGATTTTATACCTCCTAAATGGATTAAAAATTAATGGCTTAACTGTGAAATGCTACTCGACATTTCATAATGTAGTTCGATTCTACTAAATTCTAATATAGAAAAGATTTTTTGTTTTGTTTGGTTTTTTGTTTTTTATTTACAAATAATATTGTGTTATAAAATTTTTATTTTTATTTTCCCTTATAAATAAATTTTTATTTATCACAGTGGTAAGACAACATGACACTTATTTAAAAAGATCTCTAAATTTAGTAAATGAAAGTATTTTTTCTCCTAACAAAGGATAGTTAATGCAATGATTAATAATTTTTATTAAAGTTAATTTTCTATAAATTTCAACAAATCAAATTTTATTTTTTATTTCTCTAATTTCATTTTTAATATTAAAATGATTTTTAATTGCTTCTAAAATATATTTATCATTGTTTTGACCAATAGAAAATGAATGATTATTAGATTTCTCTCTTATTGAAAAACAACCTTCTGCTTCTATAAATCCAGATAATCAAGCATTAAAATAATTATTATCAATTTTAACTATATCTAGATTAAGATTAAGATATTTTTTACTTCTAGCATTTAAATATCATACAACATTATTTTGTTGGAAACATTCTAACATAAATGCTAATTGAGCTCTTAATCTGGAAGTCAAGGGAGGATAAGAAACAAATATTTCAATTATTCTTTGAATTTGTTTTCTATCGTTTACAACTCAAATAATAAATTTATCATCTTCAATTACTTTGACAAATCCTCCTATGTGATATTTTATTAAATTTAACATTGATAAATTTTCAATATAATATTTTAATTTAATAACTAATCTGTATTGAAGACTTTTATGTCTTCAGTGGTTAACTTGAATACTTCCATCACCATCCATTAAACCTACTCAAAATTTATAGATATAATGAGGATCTTTTTTAATTCTATCATGTAATGCTAAATCTAATGAAGCATTAGCTAAAACTACTCCAGTTACACCTCCAATTGTGAATAATGCTAAAAATCCTATTGTAAATAATAAAGGTGTTGTTAATCTTAAACTACCACCATATAAAGTAGCAATTCAAGAGAATATTTTAATACCTGTAGGTACAGCAATTACCATTGTAGCAGCAGTGAAATAAGCTCTAGTATCTACATCTAATCCTACACTGAACATATGGTGAGATCATACTAAAAATCCTAATATTCCAATAGAGAACATAGCATATACCATTCCTAAATAACCAAATATAGGTTTACCTGAAAATGTAGAAATTACTTGACTAATTACACCAAATCCAGGTATAATTAAAATATATACTTCAGGATGTCCAAAGAATCAAAATAAATGTTGGAATAATATTGGATCTCCTCCTCCAGCTGGATCATAGAAACTAGTATTAAAATTTCTATCTGTTAATAACATAGTTATTCCACCAGCTAATACAGGTAAAGCTAATAATAATAAAATAGCAGTTACAAAAATACTTCAAACAAATAATGGTAATTTATGTAAACTCATACCATTAGTTCTCATATTTAATACTGTAGTAATAAAATTAATAGCTCCTAATAATGAAGATACACCTGTTAAATGTAAACTAAATATAGCTAAATCAACAGAACCACCTGAATGAGATTGTATTCCTGATAATGGTGGATAAATCGTTCATCCTGTACCTGCTCCATTTTCTACTAATGCACTAAGTAATAATAAAATTAATGAAGGAGGTAATAATCAGAAACTTATGTTATTTAATCTTGGGAAAGCCATATCAGGAGCTCCTATATGAATAGGTAAAAAGTAATTACCAAAACCTCCAATGAATGCAGGCATAACCATAAAAAATAACATTAATATCCCATGAGCAGTTATTATTACATTAAATAATTGATGATCTCCTTGAAGAAATTGAACACCGGGTGAAGATAACTCTAATCTAATTAATACTGAAAACCCTGTGGCTATCATACCTGCAAATATTGCAAATACTAAATAAAGAGTTCCAATTTCTTTAGCATTAGTTGAATATAATCGTCAACTCATATAAAAATCCTCACTTATCTTATTTACTCCTCTATTTTGGATTTGTTTAACAAAAATTAAAAAACAAAACAAAACAAAAAGTTTCTTTTATAATTTACGGAATAGAGGTGAGTCGAACACCTAAGGGAATACCCGAACAATTAGCAATCGTTTTAACTTTCCAATGTAAACTATTCCTTATTTATATTTTCTAATTTTTGTTTTGTTTTGTTTTTTAATTTATTTTAATAATTAAAGGGGGTAAATTTTATTAAAATTATCTAATTAAATTAACAATTATATTTTAAATAATAAAATTATCTTTATAAATAGTTTATTATTATAATTTAAAATTAAATTATTATTAACAATAATTAGTGTAAATAGATAGCATCTTTAATATATGATATTACTAATAATACAAATACATAAGCTTGAATAATAGATACAGCTACTTCTAATCCACATAATGCTAAGAAGAATGCAAATGGGATTAAAGTGAATATAGCTATAATAAAACTACTACTAAACATTTGATATAAGAAAGTAGATAATATTTTTAATAAAGAATGTCCAGCAACCATATTAGCAAATAATCTTATACCTAATGATAAAGCTCTAGCTAAATAAGATACAGTTTCTATTAATACTAATAAGGGAACTAAAGCTAAAGGAGTTCCAGATGGAACAAAATATGAGAAAAAATGTAATCTGTGAATATATAATCCAAGTATAGTTACACCTGTTAATATTGTAAATGATAATCCTATTGTTACGATTACAGAAGTTGTTATAGTATATGAATAAGGAATATTACCTATTAAATTACTTATTAATATAAAGAAAAATAATGAATAAATAAATGGTAAATAAATTTCTTTACCTAATTGTTCTCTTACCATTGTATTAATTGTTGTAAAAATGCTTTCAATAGCTATACTTCATTTTGAAGGTAATATTTTATTTTCATTATTACTTATTATATGTAAACTTAATATTATAAATAATATTAAAATAGAATATAATCCTAAGTTACTTAAAGTTATATTTATATAACCAAATATAGGTGCTATAACACTTATTAAACTACTAACTTCAAATTGTTCTAATGGGGAATTTATTATTAAATTATAATTATGTAACATTTTTATGTCTATTTTTGGTTTCTAAAATTAGTACTAAATTTATTTTTTAAATTTAATAACGATTAACAATAATTTTTATATATTTATTTAAATAATTTTATTTAAATAAATAAATTATAAATTTAAGTTATAAAAATTTTTATTTTATTTTTTTAATTCTTTAATACTTTATTTATATAATTAATATACTTATATTAATTATATAAATATATAAATTCTATTAATAAATATAAAAAAAAAGTATTAAATTTAATATATTTAATAATTATATTTTATATTAACTTTTAATTTAAATTAAAATAAATAAAATATATAAAACATAGCCTTTACCAGATTCGAACTGACACTAGCTACTTGAAGGGTAGCTGTACGACCATTATACTAAAAGACCTTATTATAATTAAAAAGAAATTATGATAATTTAGATTAATTCATTTATAAAACTCTCAAATTCTGAAATTATATTTATTGTAATAATTAAATTTAAAAATTAAAAATAAATTTAAATATTTTAATGGAATAATTTATAAATTTAAAACAAGTTGACTTTAACAAAGACAGAATGGGAATTGAACCCTTCTACTAACTAATGAGATTAGCGTGCGAACCGTTACACTAAACTGTCTAAATATAATTAGATTATATTAGATTATATTGAACACTATTTTTGTAAAACGTATACGAACAAAGAGACTTGAACTCTTAAGGAATTACTTCCACTCCTGCTTAAGAAGAGATTGTTTACCAATTTCAACATGTTCGCTTATTTATTACTCTTTTATATTATTACTTTTTAGTATTTCATATACTTTTATATTATTTAATAAATTAATAAATTAATATTAATTTAATGAATATAATAATTTAAAACACTAAAGGCGTTAATAGGAATCGAACCTATGAAAAAAGTATTAACAGTACTCCGCAATAACCTCTCTGCCATAACACCTAAATATTTTATTTTTATTTAATTTATGTTTTTGTTAAATTCTTAGTATATTTACATAATAATATATGGTAGGCACGATTCGAACATGCTGTATGTCTCCTACCCAAAAGGAGCGACTGACCAATTTGTCATCTACCATTTAAATATTTTTTTTATATTGAGCAGTAAAGGAATCGAACCTTTTATGGCGCTAACCAATTCTTTTACAGAGAATCACCATTACCAATCGGATCACCTGCCCTTATTTTTATTATTTAATTTGTGTTTTAATTATTTTTATAAAAATAAAAATTTAATTTTATTAAATAATAAATTCTTAAATATATAACATTAAATTTTTTATGATTTTGATTAAATCTAATTTTAAGATATATTATATATTAAGAATTGAAAGCATCTGGACTTGAACCAGAACTTTCTCCTTAAAAGGGAGACACTCAACCATTCGAGTTCTGCTTTCTTATAATTATTCTAATTAATTATAATTTAAATTATATAATATAATAAAAATTATTTATATAACCTACTGAGTCAACCAGATTCGAACTGATATTATTCATTACCAAAAAATGATGTTTTTCCAAATTAAACTACAACTCATATTATTTTTTGTTTTATTTCTATTTAATTATAATTTAAAATTTTATTTAAATTAATAATGCCAAAAACTGGAATCGAACCAATATCAAAGTCTTACAAGGAATTCGTTTTACCAATTAAACTATTTCGGCTTATACAAACCAAAAAATAATTTGTTCTTTTTTTGGTTTTATAATAATATAATTAACAGCAATTTGCCTCGAGAGAGAATTGAACTCACATTTCTATATCTTCAGAATAACGCTTTGACCACTAAGCAATCGAGGCTTATAATTTAAATTTTATTTAATAGTCATTAACTACAGTAAATATAATAAAATATTCAAATTAAATGAAATATGGAGAAAGATAGACTTGAACTATCATTTTTGTAATGCAAATACAATTGATTACCAATTATCAGATTTCCCCTTAGTTTATATTCTTTTATGTTCTTACTTATTTGAATATTTTTTTGCTTTGTTTAAGATAAATTTTTTTCAATCATATATTCTCATAATTTTAGGTAATTTATATATTAATTTGAATATTAAAAGTCAATATATCTTCTTTTTTAGAATATCTTAGATTAAAATTTTGTTTAATTGAAAGAATTTTTTATTAAATAATGTTACTTTAATAATAAATATAAAATTATTAACAATAAATCACTAAAACTTAAATATAAATTTAATTATTAATTCTATAAATTGAATAAAAATTTTAATTTTTTAAACACAAATTAATATAAGGAAATACACTATTTAATTTAAGTTCTTCATAGAACTTAAATTAAATAATAAAGGTGGGGGTAATTAAAAATAAAATAGAATTCTTAATAAAAAATTTTAAATTGAAAATAATAATAAAAATAGAATTAATTATTTATTATTATTATTTTGTGTAGTAATAGAGATAGCACCAGAACCAATTTCTAAGATAAATCCTATTGTTAAAACTACAAAGAAAATTAAAGCTATACTAAATCCAAAAGTACTTACTTTATATAAAGTAACAGCTATAGGGAATAATAATAATATTTCTAAATCAAATATTAAAAATAACATAGCTACTACATAAAATTGAATTTGGAAATCAGTTCTATTTTGTTTTCTAATAGCTGAATATCCACATTCATAAGCTGATATTTTAGATTCATCAGGTCTATGTACTGAAAATAAGAAATTTAAAAATAATAAAACAAAAGCTAAAATAGGAACAAAAATAAATAACATTAATAAATTATTCATTAAAAATTAAATAAAGATAAAGAAAGTATTGTTGTACTATTTAATAAAATTGATGGTTTAAGAACAAATAATAAAATAGATAATGTTAAAGTAGATATAATAAAACTATTAGTACTACTTATTTCTATTTCTGAATTAGAATTTAAATTATTAATTATTTTTAATTCTTTATCACTATACTCAGATATATTTTCTTCTTCTGTAAATAATATTTTTATTATCTTTAAATAATAAGAAGCACTTATTATACTTACAATAATAGCTATTATAGACATAAAGTAATATCCATTTTGAATTGCTGAATATAATACAAATTGTTTAGAGAAAAATCCTATTAAAGGAGGTATACCAGCCATACTAAATAAACAAATTGTTAAACTTATTGATAATACAGGATTTAAGAAAAATTGACCTTTTAATTCTGAAATATAATTAATATCATTTTCTGTTCCTGTTTCATCTTCAACCATTATACTTTGTATTAAATCTCTATAAGAATTTTTTATTATATATCCAAATAATATTATTATTAAAAAAGTATTTAAATTTGTAATAGTATATTGTATAATATAAAATATTAAAGCTTCTATAGATTGTTCAGAATTAATAGCTAATGCTAATAAAATAAATCCTACATGTGAGATAGTACTATAAGCTAATAATCTTTTTATTTTTGATTGAGCTAAACCTAATATTGTACCTATTAATAATGATAATAATGAACTTATTAATAATAAATTTTTACTTCATAAATAATTATTATTAAAACTTAATATATTACTGTTTATTATATTATTTATAGGATTTAATTCTAATATTATATTTATATTATCTATTAAATTAATATGAGTTTGTATTTCAAATAATATTAATAAAATAGATATTTTAGGCATAATAGTTAATCATGTTGTTATTATTGTAGCACTATCTGCATAAACATCTGGTGCTCAATTATGTAAAGGTGCTGCTGCTATTTTAAATAATAATCCTATAAAGATTAATATTAAACCTAAACTAAAACCTAATAAAATATTGTTATTATCAACTACTGATATCATACTATATATCGAATCTAAATTAGTTAATCCTGTGAAAGTATATATTAATCCACAACCTAATAATATTATACAAGAAGCTAAACTACCTAATAAAAAGTATTTTAAACCTGCAGATATTGCTAATTCTGAATGTCTATATAAAGAAGCTAATATATATACTCCAAAAGATTGTAATTCTAAACTTAAATATAATGTTATTAAATTAGAAGAAGATACTAATAATAAAGAACCTAAAATAGATATTAATACTATTATTGAATATTTTATTCTATAATTATTAATAGATAATATATTTTTACCTTTTTCATTTAATTCTAGATTATTATCTATAAATTTATGATTTATTAAAGGTCAAGCTATTAGTATTACAGAACCTGTTAATACTATAACTATATCAAATAATTGCGTAAATAAAGTAATTTGAAATAAACCATTATATATTCCTATACCTGATCCAATTGACTGAATATAAAAAGCATTAAAAGCTAATGCTCCAGTATAAAGTAATAATAATGAAGATATTCTTAAATATAAATTTGGCGAAATATTTCTATTTATTGAAGGTAGGGCTATTGCCACTATAAGAATCATGATACTAATAAACATCATTACTTTGAATTTTTTTGTTTTCATATATTATTTAAAATTAATGAATATTTTTATATTTAACAAAATTTTTATTTTTATAAAGTTAATTTAATTACATCCTATTGGATTTGAACCAATATTTAATTGCTCCGAAGGCAAACGCTTTTCCAATTTAGCTAAAGATGTTACAGAATTATAATTTTGTATCAAACTTTAGATTATAATGTAATTAAATTATACTTTCATAAAAAGGATAAAATATTTAGCTAATATAATAAAGAATTTTATATATTTTATTTAAGTTTGTTTTTTTAATTTAAATAGAATATTAATAAATATTATTTAATTTAATTAGATTTTATTTATATAAATAAACATATAAATATTATACGAGTAAAGAGACTTGAACTCTTACGAATATAAACTCATAAATTCCTAAGATTTACCCGGCTACCAAATTTCGGCACACTCGCGATTTAATAAGTGTTATATCAAATATTACATAATTTATAATATAATTTAAGAATATTCAATAAAAATTTTTTATTAATAATAAATCTCTAAAAAAACAAAAAATTTTTGTTTTAACATCAGAATTAAAAATAAGAGATAGAGTAATCGAAACTCTGTCTGCATAGTGTAAATATGCTGTTAAACCACTCAACTAATCTCTTATTATAATAAAAAGGGGGGTAAAATTAATTTATTTTCCAGCAGCACTTTCCAGTACGGCTACCTTGCTATGACTTTTGAGATGTTACTCAATTGAATTAATAAAAACTAATTAGTTTAACATAGCCGTTATAATATTAAAATAATAAAATAACTATTTAATATTATAATATATATAAAACTAAATTTAACTATGAAAAGTTTATAATTATATTCCTATTTCCATCAATATAAGCTTCTTCCCAGCGACAGACAGTTAGTTCATCACGGATGCTAGTTTCACCGTTGCGCTAATTATCAACGATTACTCGAAATTCCTTCTTCATGTTCCCGAATTGCAGAAAACAATCCGTCTAAATTTATATTTTAACTTTTTTTAATGATTAGCTCTTCCTACTTTCCAAATTTAACTTTATTTATAAATAAAAATTAAATTAAAATAAAATGAATTATTAATCTTTCGATTATTTATTGTTTTAATAAATAAAAAATTTTATCCTTATAAAAACAAAATAAATATTTAAATTATTTAAGGAAAAGTTTCGCATCACTTTGTAAAAGTTTTTGTGGCACGTCTATAGCCCAGTTCATAAGGGCCATAACGACTTGTCTTAGCCCCAAATGAAACTCTGTAAGATTCATTAATTGTTAAGTATGTAATTTAATATTTTTAATTAACAATAGGGATTTCGTCCGTTAGCGGAATTAACCTCAGTTCTCACGATACGGACTGAAGACAGCCATGCAACACCTGTATTAAATGTTTAATTATCATTTAAATTATTTTTAAAAAATAAAAATTAAAACATCCCTTTATATAATTTATATAAAATATATAAAAAATAAAAGTTTTTATTCAAGAACTGGTAAGGTTTTACGCGGATTATCGTATTAAATAACATGCTTCACTTCGTTTGCTCCGAAACCGACTAATTTTTTTGTTTTCAACTTTGCAGTTGTACTCACAAGGCGGAATGGTTATCGTGTTAACATTGCCATTAATAATAAATTTATTATTAATAACTACCATTCATCGTTGACAGAGAGGGGTATTTTGGGTATCTAATCCTATTTCCTATCCTCACCTTCGTTTCTGAGCGTCAATCATTTATGGAAAAAAGCTTTCGCCTTTAATATTCTACTTAGTATCTAAGGATATCAGACCTACTCTAAGCATTATTTGATATATCCTCTATTTGATTCTAGCTTTTATTCTTAACTTATTTTATAAGATTTATAAGTAAATTAAAAGCCGCCTACAAACCCTTTACGCCTGATTAAGACGATTAACGTTTGTGTCTCTGGCCTTACCGAGTCTTCTGGCACCAGTTTTGGACGACACTAATAATAAGGTAATATCATTATTTTCCCTTATGTTATCAATTTTTTTAATTGATTTCAGTTAGCTAGTTCACTCTTTCGAGCATTGACTAATATTCTCGACTGCTGGTAGTATTAAACTACTTGGAAGATTTCATTCCCAATGTGGCCATTTGTTCTCTCAAACATAGCTATTGATCGTCGGCTTGGTAGGCCTTTACCCTACCAACTACCTAATCAAAATAAATAGTATTTTATAACAGAAAATTTCCTTTAATATAAATTAAATTAAATATTTTATTTAATTTATTTTAACTATTTTTTGTTTTTTTATAATTAAATTTATTTCCTATTTATGGAAATTATAAAGTAACTTATTTATTTATACTCACCTTTACACCTTATTACCTTACTATATTTATATAATTATTAATTATATATTATATTGTCGGTATTAATGATTTGCATGTCTTAAACTACTGAACAACGTTCAATCAGAACCAAAATTAAATTCTTATAATATTTAAACAATAAATTAAAATATTATTTTATTGTTATATTTTATATGCATTAATTGCAATCTTTAACATCTCTTTTAAGTAGAATTTTTATTTTAAAACTATCTTTAAAATAAAAAAACAAAATTATTATTCTAAAAATATAACTAAAAGCTAATAATATTGATTTTTTGTTTTTTATAATTATAAACATAAAAATCTGAATTATTCTAAAAAATATTCATTAAAACTGAAGTATAAATTGAATATTTTTAGTTTTCAATTTATTATCTTTAAAATTACAATGGGGGGTAAAATTAATTTAATATATTTTATTTATATAAACATATAAATACATTTTTATTTTAATAAATAATTATCTATAAATTAAATAAATTAATAAAACAAAAAAATTAATAGAAAATAAATTAATAAGGTGAGAAGTTAAATGCTATTAAAATGCTAGGTACTAAAATAATAAAAGCTACACAAACAGGTAATAAATTTAATCAACATAAATCAATTAAAGCATCATATCTCATTCTAGGTAAAGTTGCTCTAAATCATACAAACATAAAACAGAATATACAAGTTTTTAATCCTAATATTATAGATTGTAAATTAAATAAAGAATCATTAATAAATAATTCAGGCATATGATATCCTCCTAAAAATAAAATAGAAGTAATACAACTAAATAAAACAATTGAAGCATATTCAGCTAAAAAGAAGAAAACAAAAGGAACACTAGAATGTTCAGTAAAGAAACCAGCAACTAATTCAGATTCAGCTTCTTGTAAATCAAAAGGTGTTCTAGATGTTTCAGCTAATATAGATATAAAATAAAATATAAATATTGGTAATAATGGTACTACATATCAAATAGCTTGTTGATTTTCAATAATAGTTGTAAAATTAAATGAACCTGTTAAAATAATTATAATTAATATAGCAGAACTTAATATTAATTCATAACTAATCATAGCAGCAGTACTTCTTAAAGATCCTAAAAAAGCATAAGTAGAATTAGCTGATCAACCAGCAAATAAAACTCCATATACTCCTAATGAAGATAAAGCTACAGTATATAATATTCCTAATGAAAAATCTGATAATGCTAATCCTTGTCCAAAAGGAATTATACCTCATCCTAATAAACTAAATATTAACGAAAATACAGGTGCTAAATAAAATAAAATTTTATTAGATTGAGAAGGTATTACAGTTTCTTTAACTATTAATTTAAGAGCATCACTAAAAGGTTGTAATAAACCATAATATCCTGTAGTATTAGGACCAACTCTTCTTTGATGAGCTGCTAATTGTTTTCTTTCTATCATAGTCATAAAAGCTACAGATAATAATATAGGTAATATTACTAATAATACATCTAATAAATTAATTAATACATTTAATAGAGTTAATATTAAATTATTTGTATTCATAGATTGTTATAATTATCATCTTTATTTATATTTATAAACGAATATATACTTTAAATTTATTTATATTTTTATTAATTAAATTTAATTAAAGTATATAAAATTAAATTATAATCTTAAATTACAAATTTTTAAAATTTTAATAAATATAAATATTGAATTAAATAGTTAATTAAAATTAACAACATAACTTATATAAGATATTTATTCTATATTTAAATTATATAAATATTTATATAAGTAGATTTTTTATAATTATATAATAATATTATAATTAAATATATTTAATTTAAGTAAATAATAATTAAATATAAGTAAAACATTGTAACAATATATTTATTTTATATAATCAACCTAATTTAATAGGGATTTGTACTAATATTAATTTAAATAATAACAATAAAAAAACAAAAAAGAATTTAAATTATTCTATTAAATTATTAGACAAGTTATAAAATATATTTAAATTTATATATTTTTATAATTAAAAATTTATTCTCTTTTGGATTCGAACCAAAATTAACACTTTAGAAGAATGCAGTTCTACCATTGAACTAAGAGAATTTATTATATTTAAACTTATTTTATTTTTATTATTTAAGTCATTTATAAATTATACTAAAAATATATAATTAATAAATTTCTTTTAATAAAATACTAATATTAAATTAATTTAGAGTTAAGAGGGAATTGAACCCTAAATTTATAGATTTTGCAGATCTACTACAGAAACCATCTGTAAACTCAACTCTAATTTATATAAAAATTTTTGTTTTTACTATTTCAAATTTATTTTTTGTTTTTTAATTTTTTGTTTTGTTTTTATTGTTTTATAAATAAATTTTTGTTTTGTTTTTAATACTTTTCTTTACTTATATAAACAAACTTTTTAAAATATTTTTATCGTATAGTTTATACATAACTTTTAAGTTAGAAATTTATTAAATTTTTATTTATAAATAAGAATTATAGGATTAATCATAATCGAAAGATATTATTATAATAAATATTTAGAATTAAATATATTAGAAAAGGGGGTAAATTTTATTTAAATAATAATTTGAGTAAATTAAATAACTTATTTTTTATTTAATGAAATGAATATAGGTGCAATCATAGATAATAATAAAATAATACTACATATTATTAATAATACAGCAGCATATGTATAAATTAATTGTCCTATAGCTTCAATTTGACTAAATGAAATAAATGTAGTATCTGCAATATTAGATTGATAAGTAGTATGAATATTATTAACTAAATTTAATTCATTATTATTTCAAATAAATAAATTAAAATTAGTAATAGTATCAAAAATAAATTTTAAACCAGAAACATTATTAAAACTAAATGGTAAAATATTAAACATTTCAAACATGAATAATGAAGCAACCACAAAAGCTAAAGGTAAATTTTTAGTATATTGTTTTCCAGTATCTATTATATCTGTTAACGATATATTAATCATCATAATTACAAATAAAAATAATACAGTTATAGCACCTACATATACAATTATATAAGATAAACCTAGAAAACCTATTCCAGATAATATTAAATAACCTGCTGCATTTACAAATACAGAAATTAAATATACTACTGAGATTACAGGATTTTTAGAAGTAATTACTAATACACTAGATATTATTGTTGTAAAACTTAATATGTTTATTAATATATATTTCATTTAAAATAATAAAATAAGCCTATATTGTTATTCAATCTAAAGTTTGAATTAAAAAAGGCTATAAACATTTAATTTTTGTTTTTTTTATAAATTCTATTATAAATTTATAAATAATTTAATGTAGGTTTAACCTAAAAATATAATACTCTAATTAAAGAATAATTTTGAATTATTATTATAATATTTTATAATAAACTTAATTTATTTATATAAATAAATTAACGAAACCTGAATAGTAAATATTCTCTTTTAAATAATCTAACTTATATTAAATTATACTTAGATAATAATGGTGGGGGTAATTATGTATTAACCTTAGAGCTAAGTAGAATCGAACTACATACTAGACCTCTCTAAAGTCTACTGTTTACCATTAACATTTTAACCCTTTGAACAACACATCATTCTTATTTCATTATTTAGTTTATCATTACTAATTTATAAAATAGACTTGATGTTTAAAATTGTCCAAATAAAATTAATCATTAAATTTAACAGAGTTTTTGTTAATGGTATAGACTAGAAATTTTAAATAGAATTAAACAGAATCGAACTGTAAAATATAGAATATTAATACCAATTAATTCTTATAATTGAAATATAGAGGGGGTAAATATTGTTTAATGAATTATAATAAAATAATTAAACAAATTTCTTATAACTTTCAAAATCAATTTCAATAGATTTATATTTAAATTGACTGTTTAAAGGGGGGTAAAATATTTAAAAGTAATAATGAGATGTTTAATTAAAAATGTGTTAATTTTCCATATTTAAGTTCAACAGTTGGAGTTTATGTTGGATTAAGATACATTAATCAACATACAAATCCTCCTATAAATACTTTAACAAGAAGATCAGGAGATATTGAATTACAATATATTGAACCTTCAACAAATAATACTTTAGATTTATTACAACCTCAACAAGTTTATACTTCAAATATTAATTCTTGGTTAGAAGATAGTATTAATCTACAAAGAAGTCAAAGTTATTGAAGTGGTAATCCTCCTTCATATAATACTTTAGATTTATTACAACCTCAACAAGTTTATACTTTTGAAAGAATTCCTCCTTCATATAATACTACAAGTATTAATTCTTGGTTAGAAGATAGTATTAATCAACAAAGAATTCCTAGTTTTTTAAATGGTTCAAATATTAATTCTTGGTTAGAAGATAGTATTAATCTAAATTATATTATTTTACTTATTTTATTTTTTATTGTAGTGTTAACAATCATAATAATAATAATCTTGACTTTAATAAACAAATTAAGATAAACCAATTAAATATAAAATTGGTAATTATCAAGTATCAAATCAATCTAATATCTAGTACATATTAGATGGATTCGGTAGACATTTAATACCCGTCCCAAAGGATTTAATTAATCAATAATGATTAACTTAATATTTATAGTAATTATACTAATTTATAGTATTTATAAATTAACAGGTTTATATTACATATTACCTTTAATAATTTCTATTATTAATATAATAACAGCTACTTTCAGATTAATAATTAATCCTGATTCTTACTTTTTAAAATTTGTAAGATTAGCTTCTATATTTATAGTTATTTACATCATATTAATAAATATAATTTCAACATTAAACAATATTTACTTTTTATAATGTCTATAAATAAAATTACATATTTAAGAGATATCATCCATAATGATATCCTTATTTTAAACAATGTAACTACTACTATATTTCACTTTTCAGATACAATTGAAATTACTCAGTTTTTAGATTCATTAGAGCAAGATAAGGTTTATGTCGTTACTCTTGAATTTACATATTCATCTCTAATACATGATTCAGATATTCCATCTATTAATTTATCTAAACCTATTCTAATAACTAAAAATAGTAATCCCAGATTAATTTATAAACATATTAAAAATCAAATCTTCGAAATATGTAATACATTTTTATTAGATGATTCTTTAATTTCTGGTGAAGATAGTGTAGGAGTTATCGTTAAATATAGAGAAATTAATTTATTTTAACTACTTACTGCTCTATTCTTATAGATATTTTACCCCCGTTAAAGAATCATTTAAAATATTTATAGTTAGAATCGACTTTCTGCTTGATCCGGTAAACCCTTATATCACATATACTTAATATGATACATCCGACTAAAACAGATAAGAGGTAGGTGAGTACTTTGAGAAATCGCTGAGTAATACAACCTTAAAACGTCCGTTTATGCTATCGCTACTGAACTAACGTTAAATGATCAGAAATAAATTAAATAAACAATGTTAAAAAATAAATTATTAAAATTACCAAACTGAGATAACTTCGTAATTCACACTAAACCTACAATTTTTACTAATGAATTATTAAAATTAAATTTAAATAAATTTTGAAAAGAAATTGTTGAACAAAAAGTTAAAATTTTTTAGTCTAAACTGATTAAAAATGGTAGTTTTTGTTTTGATAACTGTTGTAGCTTTATCAAATTTTGTGTTCTCCTATATACTAGAATAAAAAAAAAAAATAGACCTTGATTTTTTAATAAATTTGAAAAGGACTATTTTAACTTTTTTTGTGTAAGATAAATTTTGGTTTTAAACTAGTGGACATATAATTAATGAAAATTTGGGCTCTCTATATACTTTTGTTCACACTTTTAATGATAACTATTATTTTAAAACTATCTTATTATATATTATAAAGTATAAACATGCTATATTTGCTATTGACTAGTATAATTAATAAATAAAACAATGAATTTAAACAAATACACAAAAGCTGATTTAATCAGTAAAATAAAAAAATTAGATAATAAAGATACAAATAAAATAAAATTAGTTGAATTAATTTTATTCTTAAAAAGTTGAATATTAAAATTAACAATCATAGCATTATTAATTAAATATTTTAAAAAATATACATTTATAAGTAAAATTCTTAGATTCTTTAATTGAATAATATTATCAATATTTGCAATTTCATTAATTGATAATTTTAACCTAAGTTTTATATTTAATTTTTTATCTGAAATCAAGTTAGTAGTAAGTTTTATAACTGCTTATTTAACTACAACTTATTTTTATTCTTATTTATCTTCAATGTTTACAGGAGTAAAACTTACCAGTGATGGTGAAAACTACAAATGAAAGCCATCAAAGGTTTATCCACCAAGTGAGCTTAATGAAACAAAAATCAGAGAAAGTAAAAGGAATTCTAGAATCATTGAATGATTAAAAGATAAAGAAGAATTTAAAAAGGACGATTCAAATAATAATAAATATTATATATTATTATTATTATTATTATTGGGTGGTACAGCGTGATACTATTATGGACCAGATACTACTATTCCAGGTTGAGGTTTTATTTCTGGAGGTTTAGAAGCTTTTAGAAATACTATTAATTTATTGAGAGATTCTAATAGAACAGCTAGAGATACAAGTGCAACAGCAAGAGAAACATTTCAGTCAGCTAAAGAATTTTTAAGAAAAAAAGAAAATAAAAACTTCGAATCTGAATCGACAGATATTTTAGATAGTGTTAAAAATTGACACTCTATGCAAGTTAATCCTTTAAATCAAACTGATATTAAAACACAATGGGAAAGCTATCAAATTATAGAAGCTAGAATAGCACAATTAGAGCGAAGATTTCCTGATGATTTTAAAATTTGAATGGCTGATAGATATAGTTCAGTTTATTCATTAATTAATAACTTTTGAAGTATAGGACCTACTATTAGTGATAGAGTAACTGAATTATATCCTAATTTAAGGGAAGAAACTTTAACACAACAAAATGAATGATCAGATCATAGTTCTGTAATGTCACCTATAATGGGTGATTTAAGTATTAATCAAATTATTCCACCAGCTCCACCTATTCCTCCAGCTCCACCAGTTACAGAACAAGGAGAACCTTCGACTTTAAAAAATTTATTTAACTCAATTAAAGAAGGAACAGCTTTAAAACCCACTAAAACTATAATAAAAGATAATTCAATGAAAGGAAAATCTAAAGAAAATGATAATCCACCTATAGTTAGTTCTTCTAATATAGAAAATATTCCACCAGTAGCTAGTTCTTCTAATATAGAAAATACTCCTACTACTTTAGCTGAGGCTCTATCTCTACAATTCAATAAATTTAAGAAAGCTGTGAGAGGGTCTGATGATGGTGAAGAAATAAATGATGATTTCGAATTAAAATATCCTAGTACTCTAGATGAAATAAGATCTAGTGTGCAGGTACACTGAGATGAAAACACACATTTAACAACTCATGGTCCTTTTGTTGGACAATTAGGTCTACACCCAGAATTAGTCGTTAAATTAAAAAATATTAATCTTGAAATTAACGATGAAGTATTAAAAGAGATTTCTAGTATTAATCCAGATCTTTTTATAAATGAAGTAGAAAAACATAATATAGAAAATATGGAAAATATTATTGGTATAAATATAGATAATAATATTCAGAAAATTATTGATGAAAACCCTGGTATAAGTAAACAATTAGTAATTGAAACTATAGTTAATCAAAACCCTCAACATAAAGATAAAATATTTAAATATGTAGAATCTAGTCTTGATAGACAATTAGCTGTTATAAGAAATAAAATTAGTGATGAACAAAATGTAAAACTTAATAAAGTATTAAGAGAAGAAGATTTGAAAGAATTACATTTAATAAATCAAAAACCTAGTGTTGATTCAATTAGAGCTGCTATAAGTGTAAACAGAACTCATTCTAATTTGTTAAACGAGGTTAAAGCTAAAGGTTCAAGTAAATTTGAAGACACTATGAATCTATTTGAATAGTAAAAGGGTAAACATTGATATTTAATGTTTTAAAGATTTTAGCTTAATCGGTATAGTTTCTAATTATCATTTAGAAAACTTTCAGTTCGAATCTGGAAAGTCTAAATTAGGTTTGAAATTCCTAAAATTAATTTATAAAAATAATGAAAAATCTAACACAAAAAAATATTAGTTTTCTATCTTTAATTGATAGATCTATCGACATAGATAAATCAGAAAAATTTTGTTATCTTAATTTGTATAATTGAAAAATATCAATAATTACACAATTTTTATCTAAAATTAAAACTGATGATGTCTATTTAATTTCACCTTTTATCAGTACAACAAGAAAACCTAAAGATCCTTATTTAAGGTTATCAGAGCATTTTTTAATAACAAAAGAAAGTAATCCTACTTTAATTAGTACTTATTTTGAAAATCAATGATGTAATTCTGGATTTGAAGTTGTAGAAGGAGAAACAGCTTGATTATATTTAAAATATAAGAAAGTTTACTTAACCGAAAGAATATTTGAATAAATATTCTTTATTTAAATAAATTTACCCCCTTTTGTTTACTTATTATAGGAGTTATTGTTAATTGGGATTAACTATAAAATTTGAGGTAATTTTATATAAAATACAGTTCGATTCTGTTAATTTCTATGTAAAACAGAATAAGGAAAAATTTAGTCAAAATTTTGGAGAGTTTTTTCTGTTTGTAATTCTCTAAAAAGTAAAGATGTGTTTATACCTTAGAATTTTTGTGTGTAGTCATTTTTAAGTCACGTAAAATTTTCTTATTTTTTATGAAGTTTGGAATTTTTGTGTTAAAATTAATGAGTAATTTAAGAGATTAGATAATAAATCTGTATCCTTATATTACAAAACTAACATTTTTCCAAAGATTAATGGAAAACTTATTATATTTTAAAAGCTTATTATTAAAATTAACTTTATTTACATTTTTAGTAAAAACATTTAGAAAATATTCTCTATTTAGAAGAGTTTGAGTTATATCAAATTCTATAATTATGGCTATATTTGGTATATCTGTATTAGATTTCTATGGAATTAGTTTTATAGCTAGTTTTTATAGTGAATTTATATATATAATAGGTAATACTATAACTTATTTAACTAGTACTCATTTTTATTCTGTATTATCTGGATTATTTGGTTCTAAAGTAGAAATTGAAAAACCTACCAACATCTTGAGATCGAATAATCAAAGCTCAACAAGAAGTGAAGCAAACAATAAAGTCAGTGATTGATTTAATAGACAAGAAGTAATTGAAGAAGAAAGTAATAATAAAAAATATTATATTATTGCTGCTATATTATTATTATCTTGTTTAACTTGATATTATTATGGAGATGATATTAAACCAATGGTTAATACTGGAATTAATAAAATTAAATCCACCATTAGAAAAAGACCCGATAATGATGGGAATAGTGGAAATATTAATCCATCCAATGTTAACAATGATCTACATGCTAACTCTTGAAGTGATTCTTTATGAAATATTTGAGATAAAATAAAAAATAAAGTTAGAAGAAATGATAACACTAATATACACTCTAAAATTGAAAGATCTATTAAAGATAAATCTATTGAATTAATTGATAATACTCAACCTATAGCATCTACATCTCAAACTAAATTAGATGATTCTATTAATATAATAGATAAATATATAGATAAAAATAAATCTATTGATTTTAATAATTTAAGTCAAACAGAATTAAAGAGAAGAGGACTATTAGAACCTCAGCTAACTGGATTAATAGATATTACTGGTGATAGTTTTGATAAAGAAAGTGGATCTGTTATAAATGAAATTTATACTTTTTTAAATTATCATGAAAACAGTAAATTCCCTAAAACTAGTATTCAAATTGGTTTAGCATCATTATTAAGCGATAGATTATCTAAATTAGTTAACAATAATAACGATAAATATTATGAATTATTAAGATATAATCCTCATTATAAAGCTAAAATAGAAAAATTTACTGAAGTCTTGAATGAATTAATTCCGATAGATAGTTACAATGATGTAGCCTTAGAAACAGTTAAAGAACAAGATGTTTGATCTGATAAAGCAAATACACCTTCTGCTCATTCTCAATTATTATCTCCAATCAATAATCAAAATTTATCTTATTTAGAAAAGGAAACAGAGAAACAAGTATTACAAGATGATTTACAAGCTATGTCTAATTTAGCTGTGGATAATGAAAATATCTTAATTAAAAAATTAACTACAATTTCACAAGATGAATTAGATAAAAAGGATTTAACTAGAGAATCATACACGGATCAAGCATTAGAATTTAGTTTAGCTCAATTAGATAATAAAGCTTCTAATGAAAAATATCAAATTCCTAAAGTTAAAACTAAATCTAAAGGTATATTCTCTAATTGATTAGATGAAATTAAATCAAAAAGAAATGATAGTGATATTATTGACGGTACTAATAAAGAATCAAATATTGAAGTGGATCAATCTAAATTAGAAAGTGTTAAAACAAATACTACTTCTAATGAAACATCGTTATTTAGAAATAAAGATAAAGTATCAGCTTTTTTAGATAAAGCTAATAAATTAGATAAAGATGATTCTATTGGATTAAATGATCAAGATTTATTAGATAAAGTTAAAGAAGTTGTATCTGAAGATATAGGTTTAAAATTAGATACTAATCAAAACACTCAACTTCCAGATATTGTTGTTAATCCTGAATCAAATTCAAATAGTTCAATGGATCAATATTTTACTAAACCTGAAGATACTAATGTTGAACCTAAAAGTGGATTTAATGCTCTTCTAGATGCGATTAAAAGTAGAAGAGATGATACTAATGTTGTATCTTCTCCAAAAATTAGTCAAATAGGTTTAAATACATCTATTGAAGAAAGATTAAATACATCTCCATTATTACATAAACCTAGTATTTCTAATTTATTTGATGATACAGCTAATTTATTTGATGATGAAGATATTGAACCTAATATTAAAGTAGATTCTCCTAAAGAAGAATTAACTAATATTCAAGAAACATCTGAAAATATTGTTGAATCTACTTTAGGTTCAGTATTAGAAACGGTTAAAGGTTTATTTACACCTAAAAATGAAAATAAAAATTATTGAACCTTTAGAAGATACTAATGAATCTTTAGAACAAGATGATGCTCTAACATCTATTATAGATTGAAATAAAGCTATAGTAAAAATTAATGATGATTCTAAAAAGGTTAGAATTAATTTTGATGAAACTTGAAGAAATAGTAAAACTATACATTTCGCTACTAATAATGGACATTTATTATCTTTTGAAATTGATACTCAATGATTAAATGAACATTATAAAGATAATCCTGTTAGTATGAATAAATCATTTAATTGAGGAGAACAAGTTAAGTTTGATAATTTTCATGAACCTACTGTTATTAAAGAAGTACATATTGAGGATTTAGATGGTATTAATCATTCTATTTATAGAAATAATAATTTCTTTAAGTAGTATATATAATCAAAGTTAATATACGACAATAAATTTTAATAATTATTATAGTTCAAGAGTAATATTTTTCCGGTCATTTAAGTTCTTGATAAATTTATCATTTGATCGATTTAGATTTAGGTAAATTTCTTATTTGACTATATACCCAGCCTTAGCGCCATCTTAAAAATAAATAGTACAACAATACTTAAAATAAAACAAAATAATGAACTTCAATCAAAAAATATTAGAAGCTAATCAAAAATTATTTGATTTAGTCTCTACTAGATAAATAAGTTTACTTAAAGATTTAGATAGTAAAATTAAAATTATTAAAGAAGGTAAATTTAAATATTATAAAAGTTTTAACTTCGAAATTGAAGATGTTAAAAACTTTTTAAATAATTTAGAATCTGATAAAATTTATACTTTAATTCCATTTATTTCTATAAATAATAAAATAGATGAACCATATACTATTCTATCTCAACAAATTTTAATTACTTCTCAGAGTAATGCTTTATTACTTTCTAATTATATTATTAAAAAAATAGATGATAATAATAATTTAAATAATATTCAAAAGTTACCTCCATTTTGAATGATATTTAAATATAAATCTATTGAAATTAATTTTGAAAGTTATAAAAAATTTGTATAAATATTTAACATTTTACCGTATCTTTATAATTAAATATAAAGATTGAAATTTGGACAATTTTAAACATCAAGTCTATTTTATAAATTAGTAATGATAAACTAAATAATTCACAGTTACTTACATTTTCATCCTATTAAGAAATGTTCTTTTTCTTATAAAATAAATTATTATTCATTTCTAAAAATATATTATGGATTAATAGATTAAAAAGAAATATTATTTAGAAAATAATAGAAATAATAATTAAGATAGTATCTAGGGGTTAGTTTCTTGCTTTATATACATTCAGCGCTTATCTAATATGTTTGTGGCTACCCAACTATGCCTATTTAATTAAATAATAATTAAATTCAACAATTGGTACACTAGAGAAACACAGCCTATTGATCCTTTCGTACTAGAAGGTCTTTCCCTTTTTACTATTTATTTCTTCAGAAGATAGGGACCATACTGACTCACGTCGTATTAAACCCAACTCGCGTACCCTTTTAATCGGCGAACAGCCGAACCCTTCCAAGCTTTTTCACCCGGAGGATAGGATGAGTCGACATCGAGGTGCCAAACAGCCAGGACAATATGTACTCTTACCGGCTATCAGCCTGTTATCCCTAGCGTAACTTTTATCGATTGATCCCCGTCTATTCCATTTTATAGCGAGGGGTCACTATGCCCTACTTACGTATCTGTTCGACTTCTAAGTCTCTCAGTTAGATATGCTTTCCGCCATTATACTCTTCAAAATCTTTCACTAATTTATTGATCTCCATTCAATTTCTAGCTATATCTTGTAATAATAAAACTAATTTATTAAGTTTTATTTTTATTTAATTCCTTTTTAATATTAAAATATCAGAGAATTGATTTTTGTTTTTTTGTCTGTGTAATATAATTAAATAATTATAATATTATAAATTTTAATAAAATCTTTGGATGTACTTTGCTACTTTTTTAAAGACGACCGCCCCAGTCAAACTACCAATTAGTCATTTATCCCTTAAATTTCAATTTATAAGGTAAACAAAGATTTAATTCAAATTATAAGGTTTTCCAATTATTGTCTATCGACATCCCTAATTACTATTAATTGAATTTAAATCAAAGTAATAACTAACTATAGTAAAGCTGCATAGGGTCTTCCCGTCCCTCTGAAGACAGCGAGCATCTGCACTCGCAATTCAATTTCACTGAGCAAGTTGTAGAGACAGTGAGACCATCGTTACATTATTGATACAAGACCACATTTAATGGCCAATTTATTTTGCTACCTTAGGATCCTCATAGTTAAGACCGCTATTAACCAGATTTTCGATTAGTAACTTTAAAATTACCTCTCTTATATTAATGGCATTGAGCAAATTTCATCCAGAATACTATTATCTTAATCATTGCTCTGAATTGTGTTTTTAGTAAACAGTCGTGGCCTCCGATTTTATTATACCATATAATCATTTAAACTATGGCTAATTTAAATTTTATATGGTTTCTCTTATTGTCAAACTTATGAGAACAACTTGCCGAGTTCCTTAACAACTTTTAGCTCTACGCCTTAGTATTCTCTACTTACGAACCTGTGTCGGTTTAGGGTACGGTAGTTTTAATTTATTATTTTATTAATAAATTATATATTTAAATTTCCTGATCTGTTATAAATTTCCATAAAGATTTTCAATATATTACTCATCAGTCAAAACTTTGGTTTTGAACCTTAGAGGCCGCATTAACATAAGGTGGTTTAACCTTTCCTTATAACCCTTTCGTATTCGGCGAGAAGTATTATAACTTCTTTTACGTTACTCATGTCAGCATTATCTCTTCAGTTATTTACTAACAATGAAACACTGTTTATCATCAATTATACTGAATGTTCTACTACCTAATTTATAAACATAATTTTATTTATATTTATAATTAACAGGATATCGGTTGATTATTTAAGACCCGTTAAATTTTTGGCGCAATAGTCTAAGGGCTGCTACGTTGTTACAACGGTCATTAAAAGATAGCGACTACCAGGCTCACTTTACAGCTGCATTCAATCTATTACTTCCTTTAATTTCACTTAATAATCATTGGGGACCTTGATCCATGTTCTCGGCTGTTTCCGTCTTGACTATTCAACTTATCATGAATAGTCTGAATATCTATTATCAATTTATGTTATTCCGAGTTTCGTTTCCATTGGTAAGATTTTCAAGATCTCCTCAACCTAAACTTTTAATATAAATATATTATTAGTTGGGAATTACCGTGCTGTACCTCCATAAATTTATTAATAGATGTCATACTAAAATATGTTTCGTAGAAAACCAGCTATCACCAGTTCAGATTGGCATTTCACCGCTTTCCAAAACTCTTCGGAGAATTTTGCAACATTCAACCGTTCGATCCATTATAATCTGGTTTTGGAAAGATCAACTGGCTTCGGGTCTAATAATAGTAACTTTCCCAAAATTTTCTTTGTAAATAAATCACTTATTTATAAATGATATTTATATTATAAGGAATTTATTCTATTTTTATTATTGTAAAAATATTTTAAAATATATAATTTTATTATACAAATAATTTAGTCGCTTTCGCTAAGGCTAATTAACCTTGCTACTATTATTAACTTACTGACCCATTATGCAAAAGGTACGTCGTCATTTTATATTATAAAACTTCGACTGCTTATAGAATTACTAATTCAAGATTATTTCATTTCGTTATACAACGAACTATTTCAACTTTTCCTTTACAGTACTTTTCACTATCGCTAAATTTATTATACTTAGCCTTAGAGGATGGTCCCCCTATATTCCGACAAGTTTTCTCTCATCGTACTTATTTTTAAGAAATATTTTTATTTTACAGGACTAATATACCTTCTTTGGTAATTATTTATTAATAATTATTATATAATAATTAAATTTTAATTAATAATATTCCAACTTCATTACTTAATAATTAATATTATAGTATTTCAAATATTTTATTTCTTTAAGCTAATCCGATTTCACTCACCATTACTTTCGGAGTCTCGGTTGATTTCCTTTCCTTTCCTTAATACAATGTTTTGCTTCAGGAAGTCTCAATATTTAAGGTTTTCCTTAGGATCGCCACAATTTGCTTACTATTAATTGTTTTTTTTTTAATTATTAATTAATTTGTGGCTTTTGGTTTAAACCTCCTTTTTAATAAATTTGCTAGTTATCCTTAATAATTCCTTTAAAATACTTTGATGTTTTTACTAAATTGTCATCTATACTTTTAATTTGTAGATTTATTTTAAAACTATCTAATTTAAAAATTTCTCTAATATATTATAATATTTACTTATAAATTAATAAAATCAAATATTATAATATTTAAACCTTATAATTATCATATAAGTTTAATATTATATATAAATTTAACTGAAAAAAGGAATTGAACCTTTGTTTTACCGTCATGAATGGCAAGTTTTAACCGTTTAAACTATTTCAGCATAATTAATAGAATTAAATTATTTAATTATTTATTATTTATTATTTTAATTAATTAAATGAGTTAGAAAAAATTATATCTACAAGACTAATTAAGTTCATTTTTGTTTTTTATTTACCGCTGGTATAATCTAAATATTAATAAGTCTAAGTATAGGACTTAAAATCTCTCATTTAAAATAATAAGAAATTAAACAAATTTAATTATTAATTAGAGAGTTAAATATAAAAAAATTTTAATAATTTAAATTTACAAAAGTGTTTGATATAATTATATCTTATTATTTTAAATGAATATTTTTCTAATTATTTATCCATAGATTGTTCTATTTTATTAATATACATTTAGAATTTTTATATAATACTTTATATTAATTAAAGTTTATATAATGACCTAGAACCTTAACTTAAAACATAATATAAATATATATTAAATTTTACAGGTTTAGATATCTTAACTCATTTAATAAATTAAATTATAATATATTTAATTTTAAAAATAATTAAATAGAGATTTAATTTATTAATTTAGGGTAAAATCAGAGATTTGAACTCTGAACAGCGTCGCCACAAGACGTTATTTTGCCAATTAAACTAATTCTACCTTATTTAAAAAATTTGTCTATTCTATATTCAATGTAAATACTTATAATCAATCAAATATTACAAATTTATTCTTTATTAATTACATTAAATTTAATAATAATACAAATACGTGTAAAAATATTTTTATATTTGATATTCTTTTAATATTAACTTATAATGAAATAATGTAATTTAAAGGGGGTAATTCTAAATATAATACTAGTATAAAAATTATTTAATAATAACATTTTATTATTATAGATAATTATAACTTAAATTTTTAAAGTTAATATAAATAATTTATACATAAGAAGTTAAGATAATAATATTTAATTATTATCTGTAGCTAAATCCATTAAAGTATTTTCTGCTATACCAATAATAGGAACAATAATTAAGAATCAAGCAAAATAAAATGCAGTAGCAACTTGTCCTACTTCTACAAAAGGACTTTCAGGATGTTGAGAACCAATTCACATTAAGATTACAAAATTTACAATAAAGAATCATTGAGCTAATTTCATAGCTGGTCTAAATTGACTACCTCTTATTCTAGATAAATCAGTTAAAGGTAATATTAATAAAATTAATAATGAACCAAACATAGCTATAACTCCTAATAATTTATTAGGTATAGATCTTAATATAGCATAAAATGGTAATAAATATCATTCAGGTACTATAGAAGGAGGTGTACTCATAGGATTAGCTGGAATATAATTATCACTATGTCCTAATAAATTAGGATAGAAGAAAACTATAACAGATAAAGCTAATAAAAATGCAAAGATAGTTACTAAATCTTTAAATGTAAAATAAGGATGCATTGCTATTCTATCTCCATTAGAAGATATACCATTAGGATTATTTGACCCATGTGTATGAAGAGCCATTAAATGAGCAACTACTAAAGCAGCTAATAAAAATGGTAATAAAAAATGAAGAGAGAAAAATCTATTTAATGTAGCATTACTTACACTAAACCCTCCTCATATTAATTCTACTAAATCTTGTCCAAAAAAAGGTACTGCTGATAATAAATTAGTAATTACTGTAGCCAAATCTTTAATTTTACCTATTCTAGCTTAAGCTTTGTATGTTTAAAACAAGTAAATCATGTACATTATAATTATTTTTTGTTTTGTTTTTGTTTTGTTTTTTATAATGGTATAAAAAATTTTAAGGGGTAATTGTAAACAAAAAAAAAGATAATTAAATTTTATACACTTTTATTGTTTTGTTTACTCTTTTACTCAAAAATTTTAATATAAACGGGGGTAAATTTTAGTGATTAATGTTTATATAATATTAATTAAAAATAATAATAATTATAATTAAAAAATAAACTAATTTCATCTTATTTTATGGATGAATATAACTTAAAATAGTAAGGATTATTTCATTGATATCATTTGCATGTAATGCAGCAGCTTCAAATGAAGTGATTGTATCTCATACTTCTACTTCAGTTACCCTAAACTCAGCAATTTCTCGACCATGAAAAAGATACATTTCTTCGTATTTTGATTCATAAATTGAATATGGTGACAAATCTCCATTTAATTGTGTGGAAGGTATTAAAGATAATTTTGTAATTTTTCTGTAAGCTACATTTTTATTGTTAGATGTAGTTTCTATTTTTATATTTGAAAAATAACCATTCTTTATTAAATAATATAAAGAATAACCTAAAAAAATTGCAGTACATGTTACTATACTATAAATTAACAAATTGAAATTCATTAAATTAATCATTATTTTTTTCTATTTTTGTTTTTTTAATTAAAAACTCTTTATAATAAAATTTTCAAAATAACTATATATAAATTTTAAAAAATACTTTAGTATTCGTTCTTTATTTTAATTTAATAACCCCTTAAAATTTATAATACAAATATAATGCCTTGTGCTTCATTATAAATTATAATGAATAAAGATTCCGACTGTACATTAAGCATCATTTCAGACACCCACCGATGACCCAGTCTGTCGCGATAGTTTACTCTACCGACGGTCTTAATGCTAAACAAACATTTTTGACCTGTTTTCATCAGTATTGCTATAATGTTTATAATATAAATTTTTAGTAAAAATTGCTTTATATTTTACATTATAACTATGTATAAATATATTAAATTAATTTGTATTTCATTTCAGGTATTATATATGGAGATACTATATTTATAAGATCAGTCATAGATTCTTTTCATATATAGATTAAATATTTATCTTTTTTTCCTGCTGATTGTATAGAAGTTTTTATATTATAATTATTATGTAAAGCTTTTACAAGTAATAAACAATCATTATAAGAAAAAGAATTAGTAGAAAGCTTTAAAGCTTTACTTACTTTTGCTCCATCATCCATAATCCAAATAGCTAAAGCTAAAGGAGTTAAATATTGATCAATACATTCAGGTATTTGTTTTACTTTGTTATCATATCATAGATTATATATTCAATTAAAACTAGTATAAGTTCTAGTTGAGAATCTTACTGTTTTGATTATTTTACCTTTACTACCTAATCTAGTTGAAATAACAGGTATTTTAGAATTACAATAACCTAATTCAGACAATAATTTATGTAAGAACATTAAATAATTTATATGAACAGCTTTTTGATACAAACTAAATCTAGTACCTACTCCTAAAAATCTTTTTTCTCCATGAGCGTTTCCAAGAAGAGATCCAAATATAATTGAAATTATATCTTTATTATGTGGTCCTATTATATATTTACCTTTAAGTCTACTGACTTTAGGTTTATTTGTATTTAAACTAATAGGTGTAATTAATAATAAAGATAAACAAATAAAATATAAATAATACATTTGAGGCTTATTAAGTAAACCTCATAAACTCATTTGACCATAAGGTAAAACATATCCTAAAAAGGCTATAGCCATCATTAATATTAAAATTATTACTCCTATACTTCATACTAATGTTCTAGGTGATTTGTAAGAACTATAATATAATCCTCTAGCTATATGAGCATATACAAAAATAAAGAAGAATGAAGCTACATTTGCATGTGTATATCTTAATGTTCAACCTGCATTTACATCTCTCATAATATGTTCTACACTATTAAAAGCAAAATCTACATGAGGTTGATAATGCATTGCTAAAAATACTCCAGTTAAAATTTGTATAATTAAACAAGTTCCTAATAATGATCCAAAATTTCATAAATAGGAAATATTAGCTGGTTGAGGAGAATCTACAATATAGGAATTTAATAATCTTAATAAGACATTAGTTTTTAATAATCTCATTTGTATTAATATTTTATTTTAATTAAAAAACAAAAAACCTTTTATTAAATTTTTTTTTTGAACACTACTAAAATTGTATTTTTATATTATTTTATATTATATTATTTTGAATAATATAAAGTATTAATTATGGTATTTTACACCCTATTTTAATAAATAGCACACCGATGTATTCTTAATTTATTAATTTAATAATTTAAGATACAAAAAAATTTTATATTATATAATTACTTATTTGATTATGATATTATTTTTTATAAATAAAATATTAAATAAAGATTTAATATTTTAATAAACAAATAATTGTTTAAATATTCTGACAATGTAAATAAATTTTATTTTAAAAAATATTAATAATATAAAATTATAATAAGCCCAAGAAGATTTGAACTTCTATAAATTTCTCATCAAGAAACCATTCTACCATTAAATTATGGGCTTTCAATTAATATTTTATTTTTTTGTTTTTGTTTTTTTATTATTAAAAACATTTTTGTTTTTATATTTTCTAAAGTAAATAAATATAAAACATTAATTTTATAAATTTATAGACATATAAAATATAATAAAGATTTAAATTAATACTTTTATATTATGGGGGTAAATATTTTATAATTATAATTCTGTTGAAATATTTTAAGATTTATATTAATATAAATTTATATTAAAATATAGATTAATTATTAGCTTGATTCACTCAAGCTAAATAATCTTGAACTGAAACAGCTTCTACAACAATTGGCATGAATCCATGTCATACTCCACAAATTTCACTACATTGCCCATAGAAAGTACCAGTTCTTTCAGCTAATATAGAAGATTGATTTAATCTACCTGGAACAGCATCAACTTTAAGCCCTAAAGAAGGTATTGCGAAAGAATGTATTACATCAGCTCCAGTAATAATTAATCTAATATGACAATCTACAGGTATAATTACTTTATTATCAACATCTAATAATCTAAATTGACCTAATTCTAAATCAGATTCAGGAATCATGTAAGAATCAAATTCAATAGATTCTCCACTTTCAGTTACATAATCTGAATATTCATAGCTTCAATATCATTGATGACCTACTACTTTTATTGTTATTGTAGGTGATATTACTTCATCTAATAAATATAATAATCTAAAACTTGGGAAAGCTATAGCTATTAATATAAAAGCTGGTGTTATTGTTCATATTAATTCAATTAATGTACCATGATTTAAATATTTATGAATAATAGGTGAATTTTTTATATTAAAATAATATATTGATGAACCTAAAACTCAAAATACTCCTACACAAATGACTATTAAATAGAAAAATATAGTATTATGTAGTTCTACTATCCCAGTAAACCCTGGTGCAGCACTGTCTTGAAATCCTATTTGTCAAGGTTGAGGAGCATCGTTGTATATAGTATTAAATAATGATAGTGTTTTAAACATTTTTGTTTTTTTATTTTTTTTAAATTTAATATTATTCTCTCTTAATTTAATACTAATCTACTTTATTAATTATATAATATTATAAATTTATAATATATGACTTATTAGCATTAATACTTTATAATTTATTTATATAATATTTTTATATATTTTATAAAAATATTTAAAGTATTATAAGATTCGCCTTATTCAATTATTTCATATATTTAAATAAATTAAGATAATTTAATTAAATATTTAAATCTTAACTATATTATTTAGTATAGTATACTTTTATTATTATAATATTAATATTTGTATTTAAATAAATATTACTATATGTAAAAAAGGGGGTAAATATTTTATAATAATCAAATTTAGATAAAACTAAAAAGATTATAATCTATTAAAAAATTTATATTATTAAAATTTTATTAAATTCATTTTTAAATTTATAAGTAAATATTATAAAATTAATTTATGATTTATTACTTAATTTAGTAATATACATTCTTATTACTTGTTGGAAAGTAAATAATGGTAAAATATATTTAGAAAATACATAAATTAAAGTAAGTAAAATTAAAAATGAGAATGAAAATTGGTTAACAAAATAAAATGGTATTAATTGAGGCATTTAATTTTAATGAAAATATATAAAGATCTCATGTCAAACAAAAATTTTTGTTTTTATTATTATTTTGAGAACTGTCTCTGCATTATAAGCAATTTATTATTAAAATAATAAAATTTTAATAAATGAGACATTGATTGAATTTATATTAATAAATTATGTTCATGTTAATAATTATTTTTGTTTTGTTTTTGTTTTATATTTAAATAAATATTACTATATGTAAAAAAGGGGGTAAATAAAGTAAATATTAATTATAAATTATAATTAATTATGATTTAATATTAGAAGGAGATAAAACTATAATTAAAGTAGCAATATATATTATAAATAATCTTATTTCATTTAATAAAGAAGTCTCTATTAATATAGGAGCAAAAATTAGGAAAATTAAAGTAAGTAAAGATAAGGTAATATAAATAGAATATGTAGTAATAACTCCAGTATCTAATTTACTAATATTTTTTCCTGTATTAGTTAAAGTATGAGATAAACCATAAGGTCCTACCATTTCTATTATACCTCGATCTAATACTTTAGATATTTTATAACCTAAATCTAATCCTTTATTTATAAAATAATTATTATAAATTATATCAAAGAAATATTTCCCGTTAAAGAAAGTATATAAACTTTGCCCAAAAAAATTATCAGTTAAATCAATAATAAATGTTGGACTTTTATGATATAAAAACATAGCTAAACTAGCACCAAATAATGATAATAAAGCAGGTAATAATTTTATAAATAAAGGTAAACTAAATTCAGCTTCAATTAAAGAAATATTATTAGGTTTTATAAATAAAGCATTACTGAAGAAATCACTAGCCATCCCTACAAATAAATCAGAAAATATAAATCCAAAAAATATACTAAATAAAGCTAATAAAAATAAAGGAATAATTACTTTATTGTTAGCTTCATGAGCATTTAAATAAGATTGTTTTGGTCCATTTGGTACAGTTAAGAAAACTAAACATATTAATCTGAATGAATAAAATGCAGTTAAACCAGCTGTTGTACTTCCTAATATGAAAGCATATGTACCACTAAAACTATATTGACCGTAAGCTAATTCTATTATTAAATCTTTACTATAAAATCCTGTTAATCATGGTGTAGCTAATAATGATAATGATCCTACTAACATAGCTGTATAAGTAAAAGGTAAAATTTTAATTAAACCTCCAAATCTTCTTACATCTTGTTGATCTGAAAAACTATGGATTACAGCACCAGCACCTAAAAATAATAAAGCTTTAAAGAAAGCATGATTTACAACATGCATTAAAGCTACATTATATTGACTTAAACCTACTGCCATTACCATATAACCTAATTGACTTATTGTTGAAAAAGCAATTATTCTTTTTAAGTCATTTTGAACTAAACCACAAGTAGCTGCAAAAAAAGCAGTAGTTGCACCAGTTAAAGTTATTACTAATAAAGCTGTGCTACTATATTCTAATAAAGGTGAAGATCTTAATAATAAATATAATCCAGCAGTAACTAAAGTAGCTGCATGGATTAAAGCTGATACAGGTGTTGGACCTTCCATACTTCCAGGTAATCAAGAATGTAAAGGTATTTGAGCTGATTTTGCCATAGCTCCTATTAATATTAATATTCCTATTATAGTTATAGCTGTTTCATTCATAAATGGTACTATACTAAATATTGTTGCATAATCTAATGATCCAAATAAAGCAAATAATGCAAAAAATCCAATACTTAATCCCATATCTCCTACTCTATTCATAGTTAAAGCTAATATAGCTGCTTTATTTGCTTGTATTCTAGTAAATCAAAAATTAATTAGTAAATAAGAAACAATACCAATACCTTCTCAACCTACAAACATTACAAAAAAATTAGCACCTGATACTAAAACTAACATAAAAAAAGTGAATAAAGATAAATAAGAGAAAAATCTTTGATTATGAGGATCTTCAGCCATATAATCTGTTGAAAATATATGAATTAATGAAGAAATATATAATACAGGAATAAACATAGATACAGTTAATTGATCAAATAAAAATTCTCAAGATATACTCATATATTCTGAATCTATTCAATTAAATAAATAAACGGTTACTGGACTTGAACTTAAGCCTACTTCATAAAAAGCAATAGTAGCTAATATACTAGATAATGTTAAACAAGTACAAGTTATTATATGAGATCCTGTTACTCCTATTTTTCGACCTAAAAATCCTGATACAAATGAACCTAATAAAGGTAAAATTAATATTGTTAAATACATTAAGTTTCTTGTCTAATTAAAATATTTCCTTTTATTCTATAAACTGCAACAATAATACTTAAACCTATTACAGATTCAGCTCCTGCTAATGAAATTATAAATATACTAAATATTTGTCCTATTCCATCATCAAAACTAAAACTTGATAATAATATTAACATAGTTACTGCTAATAACATTATTTCTATAGCAATTATCATTAATATTATATTTTTTCGGTTTAATATAAAACCTAATATTCCTATTAAAAATAAAAATAATGATAAATTCATAGTATTATCATATTATAAATCCTTTGGGACTTGTATTAAATGTCTAATATTTTATATTTATTATTATAATAATATAAAATAATAATAAATATAAAATATTACTTGCTAATTTCAAAAATTATTGTTAATATTTTTGTTTAGCGATTTATTTACTTAGTTTTAAGTAAATATAATAAAAATTTTAGGGGGTAAATTTTATTTAAATAATAATTATTTAATTAATATCTGATTTAAATATTACTTATATTAATTCCCTCCTCAGTAATAAACAGCTATAAATAAGAATAATCAAACTACATCTACAAAATGTCAATATAAAATTGCAGCTTCATGTCCTTGATGATGTGTATCAGTTAAATGATAATTAATTATTCTAATAAAACCTACTAAAATAAATAATGTACCAATAATAACATGTAATCCATGTAAACCTGTTGAAGCATAAAATACTGTTCCATATACTGAATCACTCATTGTAAAACTTGATTCTGAATATTCATAATATTGTAAAGCAGTAAATACAATAGCAAAAATTATTGTTAATAATGTACCTAAGATAGCTCCTTTTCTATCTCCTTGAATTAAAGCATGATGACCATAAGTTACAAATGCACCAGAAGATAATAATAAAATAGTATTTAATAATGGTATTGCAAAAGGATCTAATGGTGTTATACCTTGTGGAGGTCATACTCCTCCTAATTCTATTGTTGGAGATAAACTAGAATGAAAGAAAGCCCAAAATACACTTAAAAAAGCAAATACTTCACTAATAATAAATAATACTATTCCGATAGTTAAACCTTTTTGTACTTGTATAGTATGATGTCCTAAATAAGTACCTTCTGTTATAACATCTCTAAATCATAGTATCATACCAAATACTGTTAAAGTAAAACCTAAACTTAATAATTGTCCACCATGATTAAAACCTTGCATATACATAACGGCTCCTAAAGTTAAACTTAATAAAGAGAAACTAACTAAGATAGGTCATGGTGATTGATCCACTAAATGATAAGGAAAAGCTTGAAATTGATTTCTATTTATTTTATTCATTTTTATGTTTTTTGTTTTGTTTTATAAAATTATACTAAAGTATAATTATTAATTTAAATCTAAAATAAGATTTAGATTTATAATGTTGAATGTAAACTAATAAATTTTTAATATCTAAAATTTTAGATATGTTTAGTTACCTAAATTGTCATTTGTGTTTTAATATTTTAGGTTATAATTAAAATAAATGACAAAACAATTAATAATAATAATATATAAATTGAAATTAATTAATCATTAATAATATGTCCAGTTTTAATAGTTATACTAAATGTACCTCTTTTATTTTTATTAATAAATCTATTAGTATTAATTAATCTAGCTTTAGTTCTAGCTAAACTACCTTTTTGGATTACTTTAGATTTAACTCTTCTTTGAATTTTTTGTGTTAATACTCTACCTGCTAATTTTAAATAAATTCCAGATAAAAAAGAAGGTAATTTATTATTAGTAAATCTATTATTAAATCCTTTATTTAAATTTTTAATTTTACTTACTTTAAATAATTTCATATGAATATATCTAAATTTAATAAAATTACTTAAAATACCAACAAGATTAGCTAATATATTACTTTCATTTTGTGGAGAATATATTCTAATTAATTCTAATTCTACGGATTTTTTAAAAATTTTACTTAATAAATTAACTAATTTTTCTAATTTATTATAATGTAAAATTAAAAATTTAGAATGTATATTACTATTATAATATTTTTTTCTTAAAGGTTTTCAATAATAAAATAATGTAATTTTTAATAAATTAGGATTAATTGATACTATAGGTTTACTTATTATACTGGACATACTAAGAAAGGCTGATTTACATATTGTATATAAATTATTTAAATTTTTATTTATTTGTTTATAAGGTTTATTAGTAAATGTATAAATATGATTAGAAAAATTTGCTAATTTAGAATTAAATGGACTAATTAATCTTATAAATTGTTGTTCTTTCATAAAAATTAAATTTGATTCATTTAAATTTATTTTAGTTAATTCATTTTTAGAATCTTTTAAATTATTTTTATTTGATATATTTAAATTAAATTGATTTTTATCTAATAAATTTAATTGAGATTTATTAGTATTAATTATTTTTTCACTTAATTTAATTATTGTTTGTAATTTTTCATTAGTTTTTTTACTACTTACATATTTTTTATTTTCTATTTCTATTTCTTTATATCTATTAGTTATATTTTCTATGGATATATCAGTTATTCCTTTATTTATATGTTTTCTTAATAAAGATAAACCATATATAGGACTTATTTTGATATTTGAATATATAAATTTATTCATTGTTAAAATTATTTTGTTTTGTTTTATAGGTTAATGTGACAAAGTCTAAATTAAAGAGACTTAATTTAGGGATTTATATTAATAATAATGTATTAAATATAAATCTATGCAGATGAATAATTATATATAATTAATTTATATTATATTATGATTAATATTTATTATATAATTATACTTATATATAATCTAATTATATTATTATCCTCTTCTTTAAAATTTTAAATCAATTTAATAAAAAAATATATTATAAGATTTTAATTTTTAAAATATTATTGTATTTATAATTAAAGGGGGGTAAATAATAAATTAATTATTTACTTAATTTAAAGTAAATATTGAATTAATATAATAATTTATTATAATAAATTCAAAGGTTAAATATTTAAGTTATTATTATTAAATATCTCTTAAGATATAAAAAATTAAGAATATAATAATAAGAAAGCAATCATTAAAGAGAATAACCCTGTAGCTTCTGCTAAAGCGAATCCTAAAATTGCAAAGCTGAATAATTGACCTCTTATTTGAGGGTTTCTAGCTGTTGAAGCGATTAATGAAGAGAAGATTAAACCAATCCCTGCTCCAGCTCCAATTAAACCTGAGCAAGCTAAACCTGCACCAATGTATTTTGCTGCTGCTAACATTTTTGTTTTTGTATCAAATTTTTAATAGCGTCTAATATAAATTATAATTATAATAATATACACTTTTATTATATAAAATTTTATATATCTTTTTTGTGTTTTAATCTTTTTTGATTATTTATATATACAAATATTAAATATTATAGTATGTACGAGTAATCAGATTCGAACTGATGACATCTACTTGGAAGGTAGAGGTTATACCAACTTAACTATACTCGTTTATATTTAATCTTATTAAATAACAATTTAAATATAAAAACAAAACCGAAAAATTTTTATTCTGTTTTTAAATAAACTATTTCTTTTATATAATTAGGGGGTAATTAAAAATAAAGAACATTATATTTAAACTTATAATTAATTTATTTAATTAAAGTATAAATGAGATAAAGTACTAATATTTATTAAATTATTATAGCTAATTAACTATAAAATTATTTATTAATGTTTAAAATAAAATAGTTTATAGATAATTAGTAAATTGATTACAGAGATATAAAAAAAATATACAAAATATCAAAATTTGATTAGATTTATTTTATATAAAAAATAAGATTAATATAATTTATACACTTAATAATTAAAAAAATAAAATAAATACTTATAAAAATAATATAAAATATATATGAGATATTAAATATTAAATTTTCAAAATTATTAAAAAAATTAACATATATATCACCAGACTCTAAAGGACAATGAATATTAACTACATTAATATTAGTTGGAGCATCTCCACTAATAACTGTTGTATTATTTTCCATATTAGTCATTTTAGATGTTTTATAATGTTTATGATGAAAAGGTACCATATCTTTAAGTATATTAATATGATCTTCAGCTTTTTCAACAGTTAATAAAACATAATTTTTGAAATTAGAATCAGTAGGTGAAGCATATGATTCTTGGTGAACTGTTAAATCTAAAGTAGGACCTACTCCTAGACCAAAGTGAAAATAAAATGTAGGTTCAATTGGTGAAATTTTTAAATAAATACTAGATAATTTAACTCCTACAGCATAAGCTATTAATTCACCATAATTTTCTACTAAATAATTTAAACCTTTTATGTAAATATTATTGTATAATATTAAATATTCTGTGCTATCCAAATAAATAACGTTAGTTATTAAATAAATATTTAAATAATAATATATAAATATACATATAAATGTTACTTTGATTCAAAATATATAATTAATTTTATTAATTTTAAACATTAATTTTAAAATTAATAAAGTTATTAAAAATATAAATAAATTAAAATAATAAATTGATAATACTAAGAAACAAGATATTATTATTAAACTAATGTTATTTGTATTTATGTTAATTAATATTTTATTTATATTATTGGTTTTCATTTTAAAAATTGTTTTTTGGTTTTTTGTTTCTAAAATTAGTACTAAAATTATTTATTATTATAATAATTTTAATAACGAAGACAATTATTTTATGTTTATATTTATTAATTTTATAAACTTATTTATATTTTTAAATATAAACTAAAATATATTATTGGTTTAATAATTTATTATATAACTTTTTTATTAATTCAAGAGTATATATTATTATGTAATTATTAAGTCTTTTTAAATGATAATATTAAACGAGATCTTCCAGATTCGAACTGGAACCCTTCTAAATGACAATTAGAAACTCTACCAATTAAGCTAAGATCCCTTAAAATTAAAAATAATATATTTTAATTAAATTAATTTAACAAGAGCGAGGTGATTCGAACACCTACCAATGATTTTGAAGATCGTCATACTAACCGTTAATACTACGCTCTTTATAATATTTCTTTTATTATTAATATAAAAAAGGGGGTAGTAAATAAAGTTAAAAAAAAAAAGATTGAAAGTAAGATTAAAATTAAATATTATAAAGTAAAGAAGAAACAGAAAAATGTAACCCATCTAAAATAACATTAGGAAATATACCTAATAAAACAGTAGGTATTAATAAAGTTATTAACAAGTTAAATTCTCTTCTAGAAATATCTTTAATAGGTTTTAAATGAGGAGAATAAATACCATAAGAAATTCTATTATATAAATAAATAGAATAAATAGCAGATAATACAATACCAATAGCACCTAAAGCTGCTATTATAGGGCTTCTTTCTCATATTCCAATTAAAGATAATTGTTCACCTAAGAAATTTAAAGTTAATGGTATACCAGTATTACTTAATGTAAAAATTAAAAATAATATAGTAAATACAGGCATATAAGTTACTAAACCTCTTATATAATGAATTATTCTAGTACCTGTTCTATCATAAATTACACCTCCTACACAAATAAATAAAGCAGGAGAAACAAATCCATGAGCTAAAGCTAATAATATAGCACCTTCAATACCTTGAATTGTATTAGAAAATAAACCTAAAATAACTACACTCATATGTGCAATACTTGAATAAGCAATTAAAGCTTTAGTATCTTGTTGAACGATTGTAGCTAATGAAGCATAGATTAAAGTTATAATTGCAATAGTTTGAACTAAAGGTGAAAAATAATTAGTAGCATCAGGTAAAAAATTAATTAAAACTCTTAAATAACCATAAGTAGCAAATTTTAATATAGTAGCAGCTAATAAAATAGATCCAGCTAAAGGACTATCAGCATGAGCTCTATATAATCATCCTGTTAAAGGTCATAATGGAGTTTTTACTGCAAAAGCTAAAAAGAAACCTAATCATAAGATTTTTTGACTTTCTAAATTTATATTCGATAAAGATATTATTTGAAAATCAGTTGATCCTACATAACTATATATTTGAAGTATAGCTAATAACATAAATAAAGATCCTGTTAAAGTGTATAAAAATAATAATAATGCTGATCTTATTCTAGCTTCACCTGCACCATATATTATTATTACTAAAAATAGTATAGGTAATACACTTTCAAAAAATATATAAAATAGAATTAAATCTAATACTATAAATACTCCTATTTGTAATGTTTCTAATAATAAAAATGATATTAAAAAATATTTTAAATTATTATTTATATTATTATAATTAGATAATACTGCTATAGGACTTATAAATGTTGTTAATAATACAAAATATAATGATATTCCATCTATACCTATATTTAAATGACAATAACTTAAATTTATAAATTCATATACAAATTGATATTGACTAGTACTTGAATCAAATTCTAATCAAATATATATTGATATTAAGAAATTTATTATCATACTTATTAAAGTTATTCTTCTCATTCTTATTTTATTTTCTATTGAATTTTCAGGTATCGTTAATAATAATAAACTACCTATTATAGGTATTAATAATAATAAACTAAGCATTAGTAAAAACATAAAATTTTTTCGATATTTGCAACTAGAGTGTCTATTTTTAATCTAAATAGATTTAAATCAGAATTTTATTTTATGTTTTAATTTTTTAATTAAAAATTTTTAATTTTAAAGGGGATTTTTAATAAATAAACAAAACAATATATAATATATCTATTGAGGTTAAAAATATTTTTCCTCTTCTTTTAAGAAATATTATCTTTTATTTATTAAATAAATTTATTTAATCTAAATAGGCTAAATATATTATATAAATTATTAATAATATAATAATATATCATAATTAACTATTCATCGGACACTGTGAGATTTGAACTCACGACTTTATTCAAGTACTCGTTTTCAAAACGAGCGCCATAAACCAGACTCGACCAAGTACCCTATATATTTATATTATTAATAATTTATATAAATATATTAAAATAAGACCGAAGGGAATTGAACCCTTATAATATCCATTATGAGCGAACTGCATTACCAATTATGCTACAGTCTTTTTTATATATTGTTTTTTTTAATTAATCCTTTAAACTATAAATTTTATTATTATAATTAAAGGGGGTAAAATTTTGTATAATTAATTTATATTAACAAGTTAAAGTTAAAATAAATTTACTCTATCAATCTAAGATTGAACAGGTAACATTTTGAAAGCATGTAATGGAATAGGACTTACTAATGATCACTCTAAAGTTGTAGCTGTATCTGTTTCATTTTTAAATTGTTCTGTAGATGTGAAATAAGAAGGTATATTTCAAGGATTAGTATTAACTGGACTTCCATTAGCAAATATATCATAAAGAATATAACCAAATAATACAGTAGCCATAATTGAAATCATTGATCCAAAACTTGAAATTTGATTTCAACCACTAAAGGCATCTGGATAATCTGGGATTCTTCTAGGCATACCCGCTAAACCTAAAAAGTGTTGAGGAAAGAAAGTAGTATTTACTCCTATAAATAATGTTCAAAAATGAATTTTTCCTAATAATTCATTATATGATTTACCTGTTATTTTAGGTACTCAGTAATAAAATCCTGCAAATATTGCAAATACAGCTCCCATTGATAATACATAATGGAAATGAGCTACTACATAATAAGTCTTTATAAACTTATACTCATTTTACAATGAGGATCGGACTATATCTTATCTAATTATTAAACTTAATTAACGTTCGACTACCACGTATAGTCTCTACGGATCCTACTTCTACAAATAATAATTATTTATAGTTTGGTTTCCACGGTATTGCCTTTAAAATTTGTAGCTTGGAAATTGCATTATTTCCATTTTAAAGGTTTCACCGTTAGCAATATATAAATATTTTTTTATATTACCGATAAATTTTTATTTATAAGGGAAAATGTAAACAAAACAACATTTAATAATAATTTTATATATTGTTTTTTGTTTACTCTTTTAATAAAGAATTTACTTAAAAAGGGGGTAAAATTTTGTATAATTAATTTATATATAAATTTATCAAATGTTACATATCTATATTATTAATAATATGAAGGATAAATTTATTAACCTTATTTGTAAATAAATCAGCCTCTGGTAAATAATAGATTAAGTCCGTCAATTCCTCGTCAGTTACATTATGTTCAGCAATTTCTTTATAAAATATGCTACTTATCTCAAAAATTTTTAATTCTTGAATTGAACATACTTCCAAATCTACATTTGGCATGTAAAATAAATCTAGATCAGCTATATCAACATCTGATTCACTTTCATCTGAATCACTTTCCTCACCAAATATAGTTTGATGATCAGATTCTACATCTGTATCAGAATCACTGTCAGTTATAGCATCCATATTTTCGTTCTTTATTATAGTTACTGCATTTTCGTTAACTATAGCTTCTATATCTTCGTTTGTTAAAGCTTCGATATTTTTAGAAGGAATAGCAGTATAATTACTTGTAATTAAGTAATATACAGAACAGCCTAAGATAAGTCCACAACCGATAAAAATACCATAATAAGTTAAATTGTTGTCAAATAATAAGTTTAAATTCATTTTTTTATATTTTTAATAAATATTTTTTTTTTTTACTAAAGCGTAATTACTAATTTGAATCTTATTTAAAAATTTTTATACAAATTAATTAATTTTTT
>Ga0193712_1000006_pt1 | contig 44947 bp, 71 predicted proteins | sample H3a1metaG_FD_143053 | JGI IMG/M metagenome (GOLD analysis project Ga0193712, IMG submission 143053) | Soil microbial communities from a riparian zone of the East river system, Colorado, United States - H3a1 | ecosystem: Environmental > Terrestrial > Soil > Riparian zone | place: USA: East River... | reverse complement strand
CCCCCTCGGGGGCGAACTCCCGCTGCAACTTCTTGTAGGCCTGGTTGGCTCCAGCGAGGCGATCCTTGATCGCTCGCAGGAATCGCTTGGCCATCTCCTGAGTCTGGGACACCAGGATGACTCGGATGTTCGGGTCCTGGCAGATACGCCACGTCACGTAATTGATCGTGATAGTCGTGGACTTCGAATGCTCTGGCGGAGTGTTGACGATCGTCATGCCGGGGTCGCCCTTGTGGTACCGCTGCGAAGGATGCAGGTCCCGTGGTTCCCGGCCTTCGAGGATGTCGTACCACTGAAGCTGGTGCCAGAAGAGCTGAGTGTCCAGGTACTCCATACAGAACTCAGGAAACTCCGGCATGTTCTCACGGATCTCCGCGGCCTTGTCCGGATGGGACATCAGCTTTACGCGGTCCATGTCGGCACGGAAGTTCTCGTCTGAGTTCCGCCAGTACTGGATTGTGTTCTCGTGGATCCCTAGGTCGTCAGCAGCCTTGCGTTGTGTGAGACCTGTTTGGAGATACTTAAGAACCGTATCCTTGCCAGCTCGAATCTTAGGATCACCCTTGGAGCCCGGCTTAGACCGGGCTCTAGTCTTAGGCATATTCTTGTGCTGCTTGCCATCCTCGGTGACATAGACTTTCGCCATTACCGCTCCCTTTGTAGATTGCACAATCCGTGCTTCGCACAGTCCGTGCGGTCCACCAGTGGTTGGCGGAGGAATATCCGGCGTTAGCCGTAGGCCCCTGTATAGTTCTATAGGTTCTATAGGTCTGTACGGGAACCCCCCTAAAGGGGGTTCCCTTGAGTACTTAATACTTAGAAGCTTTTAGGTTGTTCTTCACTACTGGATATACCGTTGGGATTGCCGTCAACCCACGTTGCTTGACCAACTCTTTACCAACTATCTACGGGGAGTCACCATGGACTCTCCTCTTCGTAACTCTGTGTAGACTGTCTAGACTGTGGTCCTGTGATCCATGTTACATCTGGAATGGGTCTCACACACACACACACGGCCCCGATTAAACATGCCCGGGTCAGTTTCGTTACTCAGTCAAGGTCTTTTCAGGATTATCTAGGTGTAGAGAGCATACAGTCCATTGATATCTCAGCACTTGGAATTCCAGGCAGCACATCCTTTCGCCAGGTGTGCATGCATTGAGTATATATCTAGGCCCTTAGATATATCGATTGTGCACAATCCATTCTCACCCTCAGGCCTGCATGGATATGAATGGCATTCATGGATATGAACTGCGGATACTTATGCGTTGTGCTGCATATGCATGCGATATCAAGGAATTGCCTGGGATATGCAGGCTATACAGCGTATAAGGCATGGATTCGCAGGTGGGGGACTATGTACCACGCGTTGTGCCACGCCTAGAACCACGTTCTACACCACCTGAGATTCAACGGATTCTTGGGCCCACAGCCTTGCATCCCCACAGCAGCGCACCAGCGCTGCCTGCAGACCACAGGCCAACAGGCCCTATTCCCCTTGGATTCATCGAGTCTGGGCAGTGAAACGGACATCAAGGCACAAAGCATTAGGAAAACAGTTTCTATGCACCTGCATCTACCAGGACTGAGAGGGCTGATCCGAGTCAAGAGCAAGCAAAGTCCAGAAGTTTTCCAAGATTCTTTAGAAGCACATAACTCCAGGTCACAAGGCCTAAGCGCCCTCCCTGGAGTCGGGCTTTACCTGAGCTTGACTTGAACAGCAAGCCCTTTCTGCTTCTTAGTTCTGGTTGTCAGCACCGAGCAACACACGGTGCAGGAGCACGGCGCAGGACAGGCCGGAGCACCCGCTGACTTGAGAACTCAACAGCAGTCCGGGCGAGGAAGCCCGGGGGTAGATAGGCCATTGGTAGGCAGCGAATCGCGCACCGTGGCACACCCGACCGGCCGATGCACAGGCTGGCAAACATCTCTCTCTGACAGGTGCTTAGGCGCCTGTCTGGGGCCCAACGGCCCCACTCCTTAACACATGGTGCGAGAGGGCTTCAGATGGATCAATGACAGTCATCTCCTAACAGCCCCTCGCGGGGCCTAGGACGCTCTTACAGGTCCGCTAGGCAGGATGGCTCCAGACAGTCCTTTGAATCCCTCTCGTGGCCATGGACGCATCCCCGCAAGGGATGCGCACTCAAGGAGAGAGCAATGAACGCTGACACGTACTACGAGCAGCGAATGAACCTGGAGCTGGAGGCCATGGATGACATGGACCTCTTCCCCTCCGCCAATGACCTGCTGGGCAACATGATCGAAGAGGATGCATCATAGACATGCAATGGATAAAGACTCCATCCGGACTGCACACCCTGTACGCCGGTCAAGACGGCAACCTGATCGTCGCGGAAGCACAAAAGGTGGGCAATCAGTTCGAGGTTGCAATTTACCCGCACGGAGTGCAGTCCAACCCCGTAGTGCGAAGCTACGGCCGACTGCATTTGGCCAAAACGATGGCCGAGTCCCTGGTTCGCTCCAACGCATGGGGAGCCGAGCGCGCAAAGCGCAATGGTACCAAGGGCTTGTATGACCATGATTACTTCAACAACGCCTAGCGGCACCAGCTGAGACCACTCCGAGCACGCCTCTCTGAGGCGTGTTGGGACGGCATCTCAGCCGACCGAAGGAGAGAGACAATGACGCACGAGATGTGTCGGCATTACACGGTCGATGGTTCGGCCTACTGCGATCACTGCAAGGAAGAGTGGTACGTAGGCAGTGCGTTCACCATGAATGACGTGAACTACACGGTGAGCCAGTCCTACGGCACCGACTCAGCGACCGACGAGGACTTCTGGGTCTGCAAGCGTGACGACGGACAAGGGTGCATCTACCTTACCTCCGCCGATATCGACAACGCGATCAGTCAGACGCCCTACTGGGCACCGCAACCGAGTTGGCACGACGAGTACTGAGTAGCTATCGAGCGGACGGCTTCGGCCGTCCGTTGGCTTGGTTCACTCAGAACCTGACCAAAGGAGAGAGACCATGCGAGACTACCGCGCCCTATGGGTCTGCGTTGACTGCGCCATGCACCACTACAACGGTGAGTGTGGGGGCTGTCACGAGGGTCACGAAGGTGGAGTGCCGATGGCATTCCTGACCCCGCATGCCGCCATGGGCCACCCACAGGAAGAGCATGAATGCGGCCGTGAAAATGACACTTACTTCGGTGAGTGTGACTGCGAGACAATTACGTTCAGCACTCGCTCCTGCGATGGCTGCGGGAGCGATTACCACGGCGAACGCCACGCAATGACCGAATGGATCTGAGGCCACTCCGAGCGCTCCCCCTTGGGGAGCGTTGGGACGGCACCTCAGCCGATTGAATGACTGGAGAGAGACAATGAAGCTGAAGCTTTGGCAACGCGTCGCCGCACTGGAGACGCAGCTGTCCATGGGGCACATTACCTCCGTCGAATTCGATTTGAACGTGATGGCAGCGCTCAAGCAGGACGCAGAAGGGCGTAAGGAGAAGACTGCGCGCTATCACGTAGCCATCAACAATAACACTAAGGGCGACTACGCCTACGGGACCACGAATCACTACGTGGACACCAAGCAGGAAGTGGATGAACTGCACACGGAGTGGTTTGAGCAAGACAACATCACGGCCGTACACTTCCTGCACGTTGACGGTGTGGAGATCTCCAGCGCAATCAAGACGATCAACGGCGGCAGGGTTGTCACTGTATTCGCCTCGCAGGATCGACGGCACAAGAAATAAGTCCTCAGGGGGACTCTAAACCGGCTTAGGCCCTGAGCGTCTGCCCCTGGAGGGGCAGGGTGCTACAACCAAAGGAGAGAGACAATGGACCGCATCACCAATGAGCACCTGGATGTCATGCTGGCACGCTACGTGCGTGCCTTGAAGGCCCTTGAGCTGCCCTCTGAGGGCATCGAACTGACCCGGGGCAGCAAGCTGTACGGCAACTCGCACAAGGCCCTCCAGGGTGGCGCTCAGCCCGTCGGCATCTCCCAAGGATTCCTTGGCTGGACCAAGCGGGATGCCTACGACAAGCTGCACACTGTTGCGGTGACTCTGGAGGGCGTGCACTACCAGCGAGGGAACCTGTAATGCCCGAAGAAGAGAACGATGAGAACATCGTGCTTGACTGGGAGCTTGATGACGAGACCCTGGGGAGCGAGTGATGGAGAAGTTCATCATCGAGTGCAGGGCGCCCGAGCACGTACCGGTCGACTGGTATCACGTCGGCGTACGCCACACCGAGCAAGCGGCCATAGAGGCCATGGAGTGGCACAAGGCGCGGGACTACGAAGAGACCGAATGGCGATACCGAAAGGTGGAGTTCTGATGTCTGGATACTGCCCCTGTACGTGCAGGGATTGCTTTGAGATCAGCTTCACCGCAGCAGATGGTGGCTGGTCGCTCTGTCGGGAGTGCCTGGACGCGGCCTGCACGCCGTATGACGACTTGCAGCGGCGCAGCCCGTTCGAGGACTACAGCTGCCAGCGCGAGGATATCGAACTGTAGCCAGACTGAGCGGCCCTCCCTGGAGGGCCGTTGAGACGGCACTACAGCCGAAACCGAAGGAGAGAGACAATGGCAGTTACGTTCGGAGAGATCATTGGCTTCCTGTTGCTGATCTATGTCGTCAGCCTGGTACTGCGCATGGTTTATGTGGGTATCGCAACCGTGGTACTCGCCTTCACCTCGCTCCGCCGGAACCGGAGGAATAGCTAATGGTCTACCAGCGATTCTTCAAGGGCAACGAGGAATTCATTGTCTACGGCGAGTGCGGGATGGACGCGAATGGCGCTCCCCTATGGATGTGCCGTGAGTACTACTCGGACCGCACGGAGTACTTCACCGCCGAAGAGATCAGCGCGTACATGAGGCCGGTCGAGTCTCGCGAAGAAAAGATCAGGCTTGACAGGGTAAGACGGCTTAGTAATCCATGACCACCCTTTGTCGGCATCCCTTCGGGGATGCCGGTATTGGCGGCATCATGAATGCATGATCCGGAACATAGGAGAGAGACAATGAACAAGGTAAAGAAGGCCCAGTGGGTTGCTGCGCTGCGCTCCGGCAAGTACCAGCAGGCCAGGGGTATTCTGTGCAGTGTCAGGTTCAGCAAGCGGTCCTACTGCTGCCTTGGGGTGCTGTCAGACCTCGCGGTCGCCGACGGCGTCGGGCAGTGGCTTAAGCTGGACCCTGAGTACCTGAGCTACTCGATCGACGGCACCGAGTCCAATAGCGTATCTGGCTACTACGCCGACACGATCCAGGTGTGGGCCGGAACGCGCAACGAATTCAGTGACGATGAAGCCGAAACTGCCATCTCCTTCAGCTACATCAAGGATGGCGAGAGGCTCCGACAGGCCGAGAGCCTTGCCGACCTGAACGACGGCGGATTCACGTTCGATCAGATCGCAGACCTGATTGACTACTTCCTGTAGCCAGGCTGAGCTGGCGAGCCCTTGCGGGCTCGCTGGTTGAGACGGCACTACAGCACGTGGTGTTCGACCGAAGGAGAGAGACAATGAACGAGTTTGAACAGCTCATGGAGTCCTTGGCGGATAAGTATGAGGCGCAGTTCGCTGCCCTCACGGAGCCCAGGACCCATGACGACAGTTGCCCGGTACATAACCGGATCGATGTCGAGGACTATGACCCCAATGACGACGATCAGCGCATGTACGCCATCACCTACGTGGGTGAGTACGCCGTGTACACCGATGACGACATCGACAGCCTGCCAATAGACCCTTACGTCTTGACGCAGATGCTCTTCATGAGCCCTGAGGCCCTGTCTGAGTCCATCGGATATGCCGTCAAGGTGTATTGGGTGGGCGAACAGGCGATCGAGCATCAGGGCGAGATTGGTGCCCTCGAACTGGTCGTCCGGGTGGACAGTTGCTACAGAGCCAAGATGCTGAACGACGACATCGTTCGGGTGTTGCGTGAAGGTGGCGACGGTAACGACCTGCGAGACCTGTACAATCGACAGTAAGCAGTACGCCCACCCTTCGGGGTGGGTGGTGAAGGGTGCAGGATGGGTGCCGAAACAGAAAGTAGGCACTGGCCTAGGAGCGCACGCCTATGATGGCTAGAACTTCCCCTCCTGCACCCCTTTCCGCCCATCTGGACGGTTCAAGACATAGGAGAGAGACTATGCACTACACCAAGGCCGACGTCATCGGAATGGTCATGGATGCCGCCGAAGGTCGTATGGACTTCATCTACAACCCCGGACGGACGCGGTCCGACTGCGCTTACGTGGAAGGCCACAAGCGTTCGGGCGAGGATGGCGATGGGTGGGACCTGTCCCAAGCCAAGCCCTCTTGCCTGATCGGCTGCGCGCTGATCGGCGCTGGTGTCATCACGATGCTTGAGATCCTGGACAGCGACAACAACGACCTCGGGGTCGACGTTGTCGTCGCCGAAATGGAGGACCACACGTTCGACAACGACGCGGTCGATTTCATGTGCAACGTTCAGGGAAAGCAGGACGGGGGCTTCTCCTGGAAAGAAGCCATTCAGCACGGCTTGACCGGCAAGTGATACAGTCCCACCTCTTCGGAGGTGGGGCCTTATGGCCCTAGGAGACCTCTCTCCCTCCTAGGGCTTTATGGCCCCACTACGAAAGGAAATGCATGTTCTATGTAAGCAGTAGCTCGGAGCCCTTGCGAACTCCGCCGAGCATCAGTGACACCCTCTTTGAGACCATCGAGGCCGCCCGCAATGAGGCCCTGTACAGGGCTGAGGAGCAGCACAACGGCTCTCCCTGGTACGTCCACGAGTTCCCGCCCTCTACGGTCGTCTACAGGGCGTCTGCGGTTCTTACGGTCAGCTCGGAGGTGCTGATTGCTCCCGAGTCGAGCTAGGCAGGTTGAATGGCTGGAGGATGTCATCGACAAGGGGGCGGAAGATGAGGAATCCCTCACCAAGTTCTGCCGTCGAATCGTTGACAGCTTCCACGAAATGCTCACCAAGGATGTGAGGGCAGGAACACCCCCTCTTCACGAGGGGGCTGTCTTCAAGTCTCCATTCACCACCAAGGTCCACCTGGTTGCGTGGATGAACGGTGAGCACGCATGGATCGTGTCGAGTGACTGTCGGTTCGGGGACTTTGCACCACTGGACTCTCTGTACTGGCAGTACACCGAACACAGCCGCGCCGACCCCGAGCTCCTCCGCAAGAATGAAGAGTGGAAGGTGGGAGACGTCGTCTCCAGGAGTCAGCGGTACTACCACGGCAAGGTGATTGCCGTGGGAAACAAGTGCGTCTTGCTGGAATGCATGAACACAGGCAATATCCAGCCGGACAGCAACGAGAACCTGAAGCGCTATTACGTGAAGGTGAGAGGTAAATAAACCAAAAAGGACCGGCCCTCCGGGGCCGGTCCCTGCTGGTCATCCTTCATACAGCCTGTCCGTCATGATCTGAGATCGCTCATTACCAATCACGTCTCTACGCTCGCTGTAGCCGTTCTGGAGGTCGCTCAGGTCCACCCGGCCAAGAGCTGCCTGCAGTGCGCCGACAGCCCGCTTAAAGCGCCTCTCGGCTTGCTTGTCAGTGCATCCAACCTTCTCGCCAACGAGGGGGAAGGTGAGGTGCAGTCCCGATCGATAGAACAGAACCTCCCTGTACTCCGCCTTGAGCGTGGCGATACCAGCCTTCACGTCCGACAGCATTGCCAGCACATCCCCAGTCTCGTTCACCTGACCCTTGGCGTGCGGCTGGCCGTCACCGAAGGTGCCGAACGACTGCCAGTCCTCATAGGTGAAGCACGACTCCAGGAGGGTTTCGAGAACCGCAGTCGAATAGATGTACGTGTCTTCTTTTGAGTAACCATTGGTTTGCTGGTCTTCTGTCGATGCGGCAGTGGACGCCACCTTCACCATGGTCGAGTAGATCTTGGCTTCCCAGCCCTGCACTCGCATGGCAGATCGAACGGAAGTCTCCCTCTCGTGAGCCCAGAGCCACAGTTCCTGCTGGACGTCCTCGGCAGAAACGTATGCGGGCCACTTGCGAACGGTGGCGATTGCTGCCTTGTCGACAAGCGGCTTCAGGTCGTCATAGTAGGTCATTGCGTCTCCGTAGTATCGACTGCTCTCGGCAGGTTTCAAGCCAGGCTTGGTGCGGTGTGAGAATTCCGAGTTCCATCTCAAGCGCTCGGATCCTCTGGTAATCGGGCCTCTCAGTAGCGCTTGCCGTTGAACCAGAAGCGCCGGTCATCCATAGTAACAAGCTCCGGATGCACTTTCTTCCCGTCATCGCGCAGCACCGCAAAACTCATCTGCCATGACACTGCACCATCCTTCACGTAGCGAGCCTCGGTAGGATCCATGATGCTACCGACGTTCATAGTCCAGCGCGGGGACACTTTCCCCGCGAACCCATAGGCGCGAGTCACCAGATAGGGCTGATGAGTGTGACCGAAGAGCACGTTCTTATCCGAACCGTACCGACGAATGAACTTCAGATCCCAAGCCTGGGGCTGACTGGAGTACCCGCCCGACTCATGTCCGTGAACAGCGTAGGTGTTGGTGCCTACCCGAATCGGACCCTGCACATAATCGATGGCGAGCTCATCGAGACCGAAGAGGGACTTCATTTCAAGTGCTCGAAGTGGCCCAAGAGGCGCCGCATACTGCTTAATGAAGTCCTTGACTCGGAGGTCATGATTGCCCTCCAGCCAGGTTACGACAGCTCGTGGTACCAACTCCCTTACGGGTACCAGAAACTCCCGTCGATAGCCGTCTATGTGCTCCTGTAGGGTCGGTGCGTACTCTCCTGCGGTCCCCTTGGACCAGCGGGAAACCTGAGGGAAGTCGATGCCGTCCCCGATCTGGAGGACTGCGTCAGGCTTGATGTCCTCGATGACGTTCAGAACCTTGGTAAGTGCCAGTTTGTCGTGGTATGGGTACTGAATATCCGGCACCACCACGGTTGTCTTCAATGTCATAGCCACATACTAGCACAGGTGCTAGTCATTCCGTTTAGGGAGATCCCGTGAACTACTGGGACAGCATGTCTGAGGTCGAGTCAGACGGGTATGAGAACGACGAAGATGCGGCGCTGCTTGGCGCTGCTCGAAATCAGGTCTATCAGACCAGAGAAGAGGAATCATGAGTGACAAGGGTAAGCGCAGCTGGTCCGACGCCTTCGTACTCGCAGTCATCGTGGTCTTCGTGCTGATCGCACTCAGCAAGGTGAAGGGCCACTGAGAGTGATGTGACGCAGGTCACAGTACCGAAAAATTCCGAGAGAAAGGGGGCCGTTTTGGGTAAACGAAACGTGACCATTCGAGACCTTGAGGGCCGGAAATTCTGCTACAAGTGTCGCGCCTATCTCAACCCGAACAGGTTCGGGCCATCAAAGATCGAAGCTGATGGACTGAACGCCAACTGCGAGCGCTGCATCCTCGCTCCAAGGCTAGTCGCCTACGGCATAACGTGGGAGCAGTACGACGTCATGTGGCAGGCGCAAGGTAGGGCTTGCGCCATTTGCAAGCAGCCACCCGGGCGCAGGCCGGACGTTGACCACGATCACGCCTGCTGCCCCGGCACTGGCTCATGCGGCAAGTGCGTGCGTGGCTTGCTGTGCTTCAACTGCAACAGCGCCATCGGGAAGTTCAAAGACAACATCGACACCATCAAGTCTGCTGTGACCTACATCACACAGTCACGTGGGAACATCTAGCATGATCAGATTGTTTCCTTAACTGAGAAGCTTGCAGAGTTTGCAGGTCAAGGGCTGCCCGACCCCCAGGGAGGGCAGCCCGTACGGTCCCTACAGTAAGCAACCACAGTTGTTCTATGCCCCCTCCCTTTGGGTCGGGTGCTTGGCGGAGAGAGAAGAGAACCATGCACAGAGAATCGATCATCCTCCTGAGTGACCCGGTCTACAGCTGGGAGACCGAGAAAGAATACATCTGGCAGGACGATGCGGCCTGTGCCTTCAGTCCTCCCACGATGTTCGAGGTTGCAGTGCCTTCAGATGCCATCGCTGATGGCGATGGCACTAACGAGGTCCATGATCTCAACGCTGCCAACTTCGAGGCAGCCAACAAGATCTGCGGAACCTGCCCGGTCCTTCCGGAATGCTACTCATCCTCCGCCGAAGATGATTTCCGTTGGACCATGAGGGCTGGAGTCATTCCGACCGCCCATGTAGTCGCCCCGCAAGGGCGACCCCGCAAGCACCCTTTGGCCATCGACACCACCAAGCCCTGCCCTGAGGGTCATCTCGACTGGAAGACCACCAAGGGTGGGGGCAACTACTGCGGGCCCTGCAAGGTGGCGTACAACAAGGTCGCTAACGCCAAGCGAGGCAACAAGCCCCGCAAGGTAGCTGTCACCATCAAGCGCGACAAGGAGTGCCAGTTCGGCCACAACACCTGGACCCTGAATGGCAAGAACGCCAAGGGTGGAGACCAGTATCAGTGCAGGACCTGCAAGAACGAGCGCGACCGGGTGGCTCGCCAGAAGAAGCGCGAAGCTGCTAAGCTGGCAGGATGAAGCTCCCGCCGCACATCAGCTACTCCCAGTACGCCACCTATGTGGATTGCGGAAGAAATTGGTATCTCTCCAAGATCCGGCAGGCCGAGCAGGTACAGACGTGGTATTTGCCCATAGGGTCCGCAGTGCACTCGATGGTTGAGCACAAGCTGAAGACCGGCAAGGATCCCGTCGCCGAAGACTTCTTCTACCCGCTCACCTCCGCCCAGATGAGGATTGAAGGCAATCTCTCCAAGTGGCTGGCTGGTGGCTCCAAGAAGAACGGCTTCATCACTGGAGACAAGGCCCTTCAGAGGGTCAAGGACTGCTTCGAGAGGGCCTTGGAGTTCTTGGAGGACATAGATGTCTGGGAGGTGGAGTACGACGCCTCGGGCGGCCTTCCAGGGCTGTCAGTGAAGGTCTCGGCCTTCGTCGACATCATCGGTGAGCACAAGAAGCACGGCCCGACCATTCTGGATTGGAAGACTGGCAGCAAGAAGCCCGCGAACAACTTCCAGCTAGAGACCTATGCGGCTCTGCTGGCCGACACCAAGCTTGCTCAGCAGGAGCTTCGGGGCGGCCCCTTCAAGGGGCTGTGGGCCATGCTTGCGCCGGGTGCTGCGGTTGCCAGACCCATCGACCTGTCAGCCGTCGACCCTCGGGAGATCGGCGCCAAGTATCAGAAGGTTCGGACTGCCATGGAAGCCATGCAGATCCAGGCCAAGGAGCAGGATGGCAAGAAGAACTTCATGTGCAAGATGTGTTTCAACCACCCCAACTGCCTGGCATACTCGGGACCGCTGAGCGCCCGCGCCATCTACTACGACAGGAGTCGTCATGACCAGCCACCGTACTGAGTTCGATCGGCGTTCGGAGCAGCTGGAGGATGTGTTGGAACTGATCAAGTCCAGCGGCCTTCGGCTGGTCCTCCAGAAGAATGGCAGCAACTACGCGGTAAGCCTGGTCCAGGGTGACTGGGACGAGTACGCCTTGGCGTTCTTCGTGGATCTGGAGGACTGATGAGCAGCATGCGGATCGATGGCGACAAGTCCGCCAAGGTGTGGGCCAAGCGACTGCGGAACCTGGTGGAGTCGGCGGAGGCTGATGGTGTGGCCTTCATTGCCTCTATAGGTGCAACCATCGACACCGAAGACGCCGTCCTGGTCTACAAGGAAGGCAGTACCGTTCAGGTGGACTTCAAGGTCTGGAGTGAAGAGTGAACCAGGAAGGCCGCGACGATCGGGATTATTTCTCGGACTGGGGTGGTTGTACCTGTACCGAGGATGAAGACAACGACCAGTGCCCCTTCTGGGATGGCGATGAAGGTCGTTGCGCCAGAGACGACGACTTCGAAGAGGAAGAGGACTGATGATCGAGTGCGACAACTGCGGTGAGGTCATCGAGGATGGCTGGGTCTGCACCGAGTGCGACTTCGAGGAAGAGGAAGAGGGCTGATGGCTGAAGAGATCGAGTTCCGGTTCCCGAGCAGCCTGCCTTACGCTTACGTGAGCGTGAAGGGCACCGTCGAGGAGCTGGGCAAGCTGGACATGGAGCAGCTGGCGTCGCTGTATGCCAACTCCATGGTCGGCTTCAAGCGGTACGAGCAGGCGGCCATCGAGTACATGGCCTCGGATGTTCAGCGCCCGGCCGACGAGCCGGGCGGTATGATAGAGGAAGCCCTCAAGGCTGGCATCGACCCGGTCGAGGCGGTCAAGGAAGCCTTCGGGGCCACCGAGATCTCCGACGTCAACGAAGCGCCCTACAAGCAGCCCGCAGGACCGGCCAAGCCGAAGCCGTGGGAGACCAAGAAGCCTGCGGCCACTGTCGCCGTGAACCTCGAAGGCTGGTAGGATTGGTGGACTTCACCAACTTGCCAGCGGTAGAACAAGCAGATCAAATCCTAGGAGAACACAGCATGACTACGTACGCAGACCTCTTCGGCGACCCCAACGCCCCGCAGAAGCCGAAGAGCGACCAGCGGTGGATCAAGTTCGATGAGGTCGGCGAGACCTTCCTTCTTCAGCAGACCGGCGACCCCGAGCAGGTTCCGCAGAAGGTGGACGGCAAGGTGAAGCACATCGTCCAGGCCTACGAAAAGGCCCCGTGGAAGCCCATGGGTGAGGGTACCTTCGATCCCGAGAAGGTTGCCGGTTCCTTCATCCCCCCGGAGAAGGACGTCGAGATCCCCGTCCGGGTGGTCGGCAAGAAGAACAAGGACGGCTCCAAGGTCGAGGACTTCGAGCCCTTCGACACCACGTGGGAGCTGAAGAACGGCGACAGCCTTGAGAAGTTCAAGGCCGAGCTGCTGGACACCGAGGCGTCCATCGGTGAGGGCACGCTGTGGGCCTACAAGCAGCTGTCCAAGGCCAAGAAGCCCTTCCAGTACAGCGTCAAGATCGTGAAGACTGCGTAACAGGTAGGGCCGATGGTCGTAGGGGAGGTTCGACTCCTCCCCGGTCCACGCAAATGCACACAAATCCACAGGAAATCTTGGAGACGCGATGGCTCGCCAGTCCAATCAGAACAACAAGGGCTGCGCTGGCGCGCTGCTCTTCTACTTCGCTTGCCTCCTGATTATCATCCTGGTCATCAAGCATCTCGGGAGCTAGTCATCAAGACACTTCACCGCACAGTCAAGCGCGGTGTCTCCGCAGGAGAACCGCTTCCCGATCCTTGGCCTGTGTTCGCCGAGAAGAAGATGCAGTTCCGTCGTGGTGGTATTCAGATGATCGCCGGTCCTCCCGGTAGCATGAAGACCATTCTGGGACTGAACATCGTCAGGCGGATGGGGCCTGACGTCCCCACCCTGTATCACTCCTCCGACTCCGATGACTTCACGATGGCCAGCCGAGCGCTGGCCATGACTGAGAACATTCAGACCTCTGATGCAGAGACTGAAGTCATGATGCAGACCAAGCTGGCGTACGAGAGCCTTAAGAAGTTCCAGCACATCAGGTGGAGCTTCATGTCGTCGCCGACCTTGGAGCACATGTACCGAGAGGCCGAGGCGTACCGCACCCTGAAGGGCACGTACCCTCACCATACGGTCATCGACATCATGATGGACATCAACTATGAGGGAGCCGGGGAGCAGAACTACTGGGCCCTCATGGCTGAGCTCAAGGACATGGCTCGTGACCAAGAAACCTCGATCACCATCGTTCACCATACGTCGGAGTCGGCCAAGGGAGGTGCTCCTCCCCCGCGCTCCGCGATCATGGGGAAGGCGAACCAGCTTCCTACTCTCATTCTCACGTTGTGGGGTGATGCTCACGCTGGTACGCTGGACGTCGCCACCGTCAAGAACCGATTTGGTCCTCAGGATGCGATGGGGCACAAGTACTTCACGATGAAGGCGGACCCTGCGACCTGCTTCATCGACCAGAAGGAACAGCAGGCCATGATCTTCGATTCCTCGAAGGTCAATGACTCCGATTGGGGAGACGAATGAGCGTCAACGCATGGGTGTACGTGGCACTGGCCCTGTCGAACGGAGGCCTTGCAGTTCGAGGCTTCCAGCAGGCAGCCAAGGGCAAGAAGCCCCTCCTGTACGCCGGAATCATCAACGCCATCGCGGCTGCGCTCGCCCTGGTGTACGCAATCTGGGGTGCCTGATGGAATGCAAGCACTGCTGGATCGGCGCCTGGCAGAACGGTGAGTACGGAATCATGTGCATCTACTGTGGGGAGTTCAGGGATGAGTGAGGTACAGTGTCAGGCGTGTGGGGGCTTAGGCCAGGTGGTGTATCCACGCGCCGCATACGACGGCGAAGGCAGGCCGATCATTGAGCACGTGTACACAGCGTGTGGTGCGTGCGGAGGCAACGGGAAGGTGGAAGTCTGATGGATGCAAACTGCTGGTGCGGTCGAGAGTATCCGTGCCTTGAGCACGGATCTTGCAACCACCTGCACTCCTTCGATCTGATGGCGATGCAGTTCGATCGCTGCCAGGTTCCGGAGTGTGTGGTCACCTACGAGGAGTACCTTGTCCAGCTGTAAGGACTGCGGGTCGGGGACCAGGAAGCTTTCAAGTCCTGGTCCCCGGTGTGCAACCTGCCATAGAGCCCTCAAGGTGGCCCGTAAGGCCGCCTCTCACGAAGCCTACGTGCTCAAGACGTACGGACTTAAGGCCGGTCAGTACCAGGCTCTCCATGAGGCACAGGGGGGCGTGTGCTACATCTGCCAGCGAGCCACCGGGAAGACCAAGAAGCTCGCGGTAGATCACGATCATCGTACCGGCTTCGTCAGGGGGCTGACCTGCGGGCCGTGCAACTCTCTCTTGGCTCACATCAGGGACGACATCCAGACCGCTCATCGAATCGTCGAGTACCTGGTGAACCCTCCAGCATTCTACGTGATCGGAAAGGTGAAGTCTGATGAATGACCGGAGTTGGCTGGACGTCAAGGCCATGGTCATTGAAGAGTTCGTCAACGAGTACAATGGAGTCTATGATGAGCGACCGATCGACGCCGCTCGCACCATGTTCCAGCACGGCATGAGCGGGAGCCAGATCTTCATCGCCATGGCTCAAATCTGGAACGCAGCCTACGATGAAGTCGAGGCGGATGGAAAGGTGAAGCTCGATGAATCTGACTGACGAAGAGCTGAGCGAGCTACACGCCCTGGTGGACGATGAGGTGCACTACGGTGACGATGAGATCGTCTACGGAGACGGCCCTCAGGCCGTCCTCCTGAGGTCTGTGCTCACCAAGGTAACGGCGGAGTGCAAGGCCCGAGGCTTCTGGTGGGCCAAGTGAGGCGGAGTAGAGAAGAGCTGCCGCAGTACCCCGAGTTCCTGGTGCCAGTGCTGGTGTACTACGGCTTCGAGGATGGGATCACCGAGGATCTGGGTAGCCGTCCGATACGGTGCGCCTTTCACGGTGACAAGACTCCCTCTGCTACGGTGAATACAGCGGCCGGGTTCTTCAACTGCCACACGCACGTGGACTGCCCCAAGGGCAATGCGATTCAGATCGTCATGCAAAAGGAGAACATCGACTATGCCTCAGCTCTCGAAAGAGCAGAAGCTATTTCTAGAGACTACGGCGTCTCAGTACGCAGGTCATCTGGATCTCGCGGCCGACTGGCTAGAGGCAAGGGGGATCGATCTGGATCACGCACGGTACGAAGGTCTTGGGGTAGTCGTTGACCCTCCTGCGGCCCACGAGCAGTACGAGGGTCGTCTAGCGATTCCGTACATCACCGACTTCGGGCCGGTCAACATGTCCTTCCGGTGCCTTCGGGATCACTCGTGCAAGGACGAAGGGCACGGCAAGTACCTGAAGTCCAAGAAGCTTGACGACTCCATGCCTGCGGATCTGTATGGTGTGCGCGCATTCGACGACGCCACCGACTGGATCGGCGTATGCGAAGGTGAACTGGACTCTCTTGTCCTCCGCCAGATCGGCATTCCTGCCATCGCAATCCCCGGTGCATCCAACTGGGAAGACCACTGGGTCAACGTCTTCGAAGACCTCTCGCGGCTGTACGTGTTCGCTGATGCGGACGATGCGGGGCAGAAGCTTTACGAGCGACTGAGGGACAAGCTGTCAATGCCCGTACTGAAGGTTCGACTTCCTAAGGGTGAGGATGTAAACTCTACCTTCGTGAAGTATGGAGCACAGGCAATCATTGACAGGATCAAGAAGTGATGAGCAAGTCTTGGCGAACGGCGCCCCCTGAGGGGCGCCTCCCCACTAAGCCACGGTATGAACGTACTCTCGAAGAGGAGCTGCACGACATGGACACCGATCGTTACCTGGTCATTGCGACTTGGGGCAAGGGTGAGCACGACTTCGAGGAGAACGTGTCGCTCAATCGCACCGAGCACGGCGCCTGGGTTGTCCTTCAGGGCATTGCCGAGGGGCAGGGCGTGGACCTGAAGCCTGGCGAGTCGTCCTTCGAGGTGGACGGCGACAAGCATGCCGACTACTATGGCTGGTACATCAACGCGATGACGGAAGGTGCATGACATGACCAAGTGGAACGATATCCCGTTCGACGAGAACGCAACTGCTGCCGAGAAGGCCTTGGAGTTCGATCTCCAGGTGGCCGAGAACGGTGGAGACCCGAACCCTTCAGCCGAGGAGTACGGGAACTGGGCTCCGTACAACGACGACAAGAATCGATCGAGTGACTGATCGGCCGGAATGGGACCAGACCTTCAAGGACATCGCGAAGGTCTGGTCCCTTCGTTCTACGTGCACACGCCGACAGGTGGGTGCTGTCGTCGTCAAGGACAAACAGGTAATCGGACAGGGATACAATGGAGCCCCTAGCGGAGCAGTACATTGCGTCGATGGTGGATGTCCCCGTGGAAGAATGGGGCCCGAGGTTCCTCCGGGCGCTGACTACAATGCTTTTCCGTGCGTTGCGATTCATGCCGAACACAACGCCATCCTTCAAGCAGGACTCAAATCCTGCGAGGGTGCCACGATCTACGTCACCGCAGAGCCCTGCCAACAGTGCGCCAACCTCATCGAACATGCCAAGATTGGGAGAGTGATCGTAGTCCATGTCGTATCGACAGACAGCTGACCACACCAACATCTATCGCTTCAAGGTCACCGCTACCGGAGTGCATGAGCGCGACGGTTACGGCAGGGTCAAGGGCCAGGCGTTCGAAGACGTCAAGTTTATCGGTCCGTACACCAAAAGGATTCCGTTCCTGTCCTGGATTCCCAGCGACTGCGACGTAAAGGTTGAGCGGCAGCAACTGGTTGCGGCCAAGGGTGAGCTGATGGTTCCGTTCCTTGAGTGGCGGACCATCGAGACCAAGCACTTCGAGAAGGAAGTTCGCGATGACTCGTGATCCGAACAGCTACATCCAAGCCAGCGCCGATGCACTGGCGGAGACTCTGCTCTCCAAGAACTCCGACTACGCACCGACCGGCGAGTTCAGCAACTTCGAGAAGTCTGCTGAACTCGCTGGCATCTCGGTAACGCAGCTCATCACCGCTCAGGTCGCCATCAAGATGACGCGCATCGAGAAGCTGATTGGCACCACAGGGGCGCCGAAGGTGATTGGCGAGTCCTTGATGGACTCGTTCCTTGACTTGGCTGGCTATGCCACCATCGGGCATGCCTGGCTGTCTCAGCTTCAGGGCGCCACGGAGTACAACGAGGCGAGCGAGGCTCCCCGCGTGGCCGACCTCATTGGTCAGGTCTTCGTCACTGACCGCGCGATCATTCGCAACCTGGCGGACGATGAGTGCTTCCACTCCTGGGCCCAGGTGGGCAACGACGTCTCCGAGCGCGATGGCTGCGGGGAGCAGCGCCATGGCTGAGGACCCAGACCCGTGGTGCACCGACGAGCCCGAGCAGCCTGAGATCATCCTGGTCCAGGCCAGCGTGGAGGAGCTGGAAGATGAGTGATCCCATTCCATTCTGGGAAGACTCGGAGGACCGGGACGCTGGCAAGGCTCCCGACTACTATCTCTGCCCGGATGGAGTCCACTCGATGTTTGACTTCTGCCCCGGCTATGACATCTGCACTGGAGTGGATGACGATGAGTGACCAGATCTGCATCAAATGTGGGGGCACCAGCCCCAAGGGTTACAGCCACTGCAACGGTTGCGGGAGGGCGTTGAAGTAGAACGCAAAAAAGACCGGCCTACCCCTAAAGGTAGGCCGGTTCTTTGTATGATCTGATCTTACTTCAGTCCAGCGGACTCATCGCCCACGAACTTGGCGAGCGCTCCCTTGAGAAGCGACAGCCCAGCAGCCGCAGCCGCAAGGCCAGCAGACTTGGCGGACGACAGGTCCGTGACGGTGAAGACCGACAAGAACGTGAAGGCAGCCGTGGTGACTACCCGCTCTGCCAGGTCCTTAAGGTATGCGTTCATTAACCCTCCACTGATCCATATTCTCGGATGCGTTCTACTTGCTCTGCTGTTGCGTTATCCAGGATGCCCGTTACGGGCAGCTGGAAGAGCATCTGAAGGCCTCGCAGATGAGACTTCATGGCATCGTCCATCTCGCCATTCTCGATCCATCCTAGAGCCTTCTGTACGTGCCGGACAGCGAACTCGTCTCGCTCATTCGCCACCACTACTACAGGTCTACGGAGCCACGTGGGTGTCATGCCCCCACCCTACTCGAAATGCGGTCCACCTTGTGGTGGACCTCCTTCAGCTCTTCGTGGACCTCATCGACCGCAGCCCTCTGAGTGACCAGGCCTTCGAGTACTTCCACTCTGCCCTTGATCTCACTCAGTTCCACGTCCTTCGAGACCTTCTCTTCCTTGAGCGCTGCTACCTGGATCTGCAAGAGATCCACGGTCTGCCTAGCCACTCCCCTACGTCCGGTTGCCCAGCCTCCCCCGATGCCAGCAACCAGGACAGCCAACTGACTTGCAGTCGCGACGTCCATGTTCCCCTCCGTTTAGCCGTTACGTACTCTCCGCTACCGTTCTCATAACGACAGTCAGGTAACCTCCCGTGGGTCCGTTAGGACCAGGAGGACCGGTCTGCTGAAACTCGAAGTCGTCGATAACGACCTGCGTAACCAGCTGTGCTGCCAGTTCCTGGAAGAGAACGACGTCACCGGCTCGGGCTGTAGCCTCGAAGGCGGTGAGTCTGTCCTGTGTGTATCCGTCGTATCCAATCCGCTGCCCTCCCTTGTCCTTCTCGTTGTCAAGCAGGAGGAATGGATGGGTGATGATCCTCTGGCGGATAGAACCAGGGAGCGCCTTGACCTGCCAGCCGTTCATCACTCCGCCCTGAGACGTGATCGACGGATCACGGAACAGAGTGAACCTAAGGGCCAGCCAGTTCTGAGGGCCGGTAGGCTGCTGAATGCCAACGTCCTTGGTGCCACCATTATTGGTGGGTCCATAGGTGATGGCGGGGATAACCCCGCCGCCCTCCGAAAGAATGCTGGCCGAGATGTTGCCGAGTAGTGGAGAAGCGGTACGCACCGAGAAGAACTTATACAACTTAGGCTCTTCGGTGTTGAACCGAATGCGGCCGGTGTCGATGAACCCATTAGGAAGCAGCTCGGTGGCCTGCTCCTTGAAGGAGCCGGTCAGGTTGGCTGCATAGACAATGCGGTTCGACTGGCCGAAGTTGGTCACCGAAACAACCTGGCTCACTGGACTGGTGGCATAGATGTCTCGGGCGTAGGCGTACCGTATGGCCCTTGTCGTCTGCTCCTGCACAGCGGAGCCCAGGTCTACCCTGTAAAGCCCTGAGGAGCCAGCGTGCTGGGCTGTGGTGCCCGTCCACATGAAGGTGTCGAACCCAGTGATGCCAGCACAGCCGCCAGGCGGAGTGAAAAGGAGCGGGCCATAGGTGATGTCGCCGTTGCCGTCGATCTCCCCGACCCTGAAGCCCTTGTTGGTAGCGATGCCGACGAACGACTGAACGTACTGGTAGATCGTATTGATCTTCTCGCCGGTAGGCATGGTGGCAGTGACGCCCGCCCACTCGAACTCAGGCAGGCCGGTAGTTCCATTGACCACAGAGAACTTGTGGATCTGGCTCGTAGTGCCTGAGTCGCCTGCTGCGTAGATCGCAGTCGGTCCGTCAGTTATGCTCCGCCATCTCCAGTTGGGGTCCTGGTGCGTGTAGTCGGCAGTAGGGAGCGCGATAGGCGCTCCCGGAGGACTGAGTGCCAGCTGATAGACGTTAGGCCCAACGGCTGCGATCAGCCTGTCCTTGACGAACTCGATGAGCCCATTCGCATTGGCTGTGTTGTAGATCTGAGTACGGGCACCAGCGTCGGTGCCCTTGTAGATCCCCGTCGATGTGATCAGGATGTATGTGTCACCAGTAGAACCCAGGTCGAACAGGACATCGGCAGTGCCAGTGAGGATTGCGGTGTTCCCGGAGTCGGTCACCTTGGTGAAGTTGCTGGCGTCCATGTCCCAGTAGGCGTCAACGCCACCCGAGGTGACGTAACCCTGCACTCGGTTGTTTGTCACCGAAGAGGACTTGCCCAGGACGGTCTGCCTCAGCAGCTGAAGAGAACCAGGCGTCCATGGATTGACGCCCAAGGAGTCGGAGAACCTCAGGTTGAACTGATTGTCCGTGTCGGGGTCCTGGTAAAGGACACCGGCTCCTCCAGTGAAGTTCGACTGCGACCGAAGCCACCAGCCCTGGAGGGACTGCTCACCAGGTTCTGCGAAGTTGTCGAACTGCTCCTTGCGAATGGGTGCCATTCGGTTGGTGTGCGGACGAGCATCACTGATGGCGGACAGGAAGGGCTGGCCAGCAATGGCGAAGTCGTACAGGTTGTCCTGAAGCATGTACTGGCCGGAGCCTGCGGTTCCCAGCCCGGAGAGCTGGTCTGGAATCTTGCGTACAATTTCGGCCATTGCCAGCCCTCCTTATGCGCTAGGGTAAGAAAGAGAGAAGCGAAGGTTGGCTCCTCCCCCAGAGGTGATCTGATTATTGGGCAGCCAGGAAACCAGGTCCACGGTGCCGTCCGTGTTGAGTCGGCAGCCACCAAAGCCAATGCCGTCAGTGATCGGGCAGGCGATGGCCGAGGGGTAGCCAACATTGGGGCGCCAGGCTGGAGTGATAGTCACCATCGTGGTGTCCGGAACCTGGCCTGCGTCGGGGGCCGTTGTGGTTGGGTTGATGCTGGCTCCAGTTCGATTGACCACTCCGGTGACAAAGGTGGTTCCACCGATCATGAATCCATTGATGCCGACCAGCGACCAGCCAGCCCCGGCAGTGCCGATCGTCGCCCCGGAGGCTGTGGTTTGCGGGGGGTTGAAGTTGCCAGTCACTGTCAGGTTGACGAATGAGCTGGTCCCGGAGGATGAGATGTTCGGAACCGTCAGACCATTGGTGATCGCGAGGCTGTTGTCCACGGTCAGCACGCCGGGAGCCGTCCGGCTGATACCAGCATCGGATGCCGCCGTGCCATCGGACCATCGGTTGGCGCCATTGGCCAGGGTGAACCAGCGACCATTAGCATCGCCCGTTGTGCGGGCGATGAATGTAGTGGCAGTACCAGCGGGCCTGTCGGACCTTATGATGTTGCCCTGGACCGTGCCGTTGGCGGTGATGGCGCTGGTGGTGTTGTCCACACCGGCGTTCACCATGAACGAGGTTTGGATGCTGTCGGCCTGTAGCAGTAGCTGAGAGCCTACGCCGTTATTGATGGCCTGGATCTCGTTGTTGTCCATGCGCAGGTTCTGGCTGTTGTCCAGGCCGATCTGGAATGCGTGGTCGGTGGACGTCGCAGATACGTCGCTGGTGTTCTGCAACCTGACCTTGGCACCCACTACGGGGTTGCCGGTCCATGTGCCGCTGAAGTTAGGAGAACCGGCAATGGTCCCACTTACGGTGGGACTCACCAGGGTCTTGTTGGTCAGCGTCTGGACTGCATCCTCTCCGACCAGGACATCGCCAGGCGCCAGGCCATGGATACCCTGATCGGAGTTCTCGTGACTACGGGAGTCGGCGAAGTCACGAGCGCTGCTGACGTGGCGCACGCGGGCCCCAGCGTTGTGGGATGCAGCCGAAGTACCATCGATCGCTCGGGCGATCGTGAGGGTGGTGCCAGCAGCGTTGTTGACCTGCACCAGCTCTTCGGTGATGCCCTCGTAGTCGAGGGCCAGGGTGTAGGGAGTATTCGAAGGGAAGCCGGTGACCGAGCCAACCGTAATGGAAGTGCTCGCACCGGTAATGCCGCTTGACAATGTGGTTTCAGGTGCTACACTAGAGTAAGAAACGGACAACCACGTCCACATCACCTACCTTCAGGAGGCCCTAATGGGCAAGCTCATCGGAGACATCGACCTGGTTTGGATCAAGTCTCGAACCACTGAGAATGACAATGGTTGCTGGATTTGGGACGGCGCAAAGGCCGGGTTGGGCTATGGAGTTTTCGGGCTTCGCGATGAAGGCAAGAACTTCTATGCCCACCGCACTGCATTCCTGATCACGCATGGCCACTGGCCGAACGTGTGCAGGCACGCGTGCGACACCTACGCCTGCTGCAACCCAGACCACCTGGTGGACGGAGATCATGCAGACAACATGAGGGATGCTATTGAGCGGGGTCAGATGGTGCACGCAAGGGGCGAGAAGTGCGCGCACAAGTTGACCGAGGATGACGTTCGGGAGTGCCGTCGTCGATACGCAACGGGTGAAGTAACCTATCTCGCCCTGGCCAATGAGTACGGTGTCGGTAAGAGCACCATGCGTTGGGCGGTCCAGGGCAAGAGTTGGTCGTGGTTGATCTAGCTGTTGAAGGTCTGGAAGTTCTCGAACAGGCGGAACAGCCGGTCGCGCTCTTCGTCAAGGCGACGCTGATACAGTCCGAGGTAGTACTTGGAGGCGTCAGAGGCAGCACCAGTAGGCACCAGGGGCGCACGCTCGGTGGACTCGATCGACTGCTGCTGAAGGCGTCCAGCTTCCCAGCCAGGCAGGAGGCGCCAGCAGGCGCCGTACACGATCATGTCGATCATGCGGTCAGGCAGGCCGGTAGTCAGCTCGAAGGGGTCGTTGCCGTTCACCAACTCGCTGGGGGCGGTGATGTACGTCACCCTGATTGCGCGACCAGGCACGATGCCATCGTCCAGGATCTGAATGGTCTTGCCGGTAGGTGTCGGGGTCGGCTTGGTCTGGCCCGGAGTCGTCGACGCCTGAGGGTTGAACCTATAGGTGCGGGCCGGACGCCAGATGGCGGACGGACCAATGGTGTTCCAGGTCACCTTGTAGACGTCATCGACCTCGACAGGGATCGGGTACTCGTAGCGTGCTGCCACGTAGTTGAACTCGAACTCCCCGAACACCCAGATGTCTGGGTAGATACCGGAGATGGTGTCGTTGATGGCTTCCTTGATGCGGGCGACAGGGTACCTGGGGTCCGCTGTAACGAAGTCATTGAGGGAGTGGGCGGTGGCTACGGTGCCTTCCACCCCTCGGCCGTTAGGGCCGTATGTGGTGACCAGGCCAGTCGTCTTGTCGTACTTCTTGACCAGGATCATTTCCTCACCGATCTCAACGACGCCACGGCTCAAGGCCGTGACTGTCTCGGTGTCCACATTGAACGTGATATCCGTGTCGGTCATCGGATTGGTGAGGAAAGTAACCGAGGCCTGGTCTCGCGTGTAGCCAAGAAGCTGTTGCTTCACCCGCTGCGCGATCAGATCGAATGTAGCAACCATTGCTTCTCCTTATGCGAGACGGAAACCGTAAGCGCTACCGGAAACGACAGCCGGGTCGCCCGTGATGTTCAGGCTCAGATCCGTGTCGCCATTGGCGTATATGTACATGTAGTTGGTGCGGGCGGTCATAGTCACGGCGTCAGTCGCCGTGCCTGTAGCCAAGTTCAATGTCACCAGGTCCACATCGGGGGCTGGAACAGCAGAGAGGTTCGAGGTGTTGATGGTCACCAGGGTTTCCTGGGTGGCGCCTTCGAGGGAGGCGGAGAGCTGGAGGTATCCGTACCAGACTTCACCTGCGATCAGCGAGATGATGCCGCTAGGGCCTGTCGCAGAACCGGCCAGGACGTTAGCCTGAGTGGGGGCGCCCGACTTGGCGGGCGGTACCTGAGCTACGGTCATTGCCGTGCTTGCAGTTCCATTGATTATGACTGATCCATCTATCCGTACTGTCTGCTCTGCTGACATAATTCCCCGTCCTATGCTTGGTAAGCGACTCCGGTTTCCTGGCTGCTCTTCATGGCAGCATCGATCTGCGCTTGCTTGGTGCCCCTGGGCTGGACGCCCTGCTTGACGGCAGACTCATAGCTTGAGAGCTCTTTGTCCCAGGCCTTCTGCCTCTTGCCGTAGTCACCATTCACCGCCGGGGAGAGCTGAAGGCTCTTGTCTCGCATGCACTCTCCCCAGCTCCTGTGTCCACCAGTGCTGCACCCGGAGGTGCAGTGCTTCCGACTCTTAGCTCTGGGCATTCGGCAGCCCCATAACCTCGATGCTGGTCCATGGGATCAAGATGTAATCCGTCTGCGGAGCGATCTGCGGGTTGGCGCTGAACTTCACCAGCCGGTCATCCATCGCCATCACGGTGTAGTTCTGCAACGTGCGCCCGCCGGAGACCAGGTGGATCTGGTCTCCGACCTTGAGGAGTGACTCGACTTCATTCGTCGTCTTCTTCTGAACCGGAGGCATGTTAGTCGTTGTCTCCCATGGAGTTGGTGGTGTAGATGCCCTGCTTATGCATGTCGTGCTCGGAGCCGAGGTCGGCCTCCTGGTGCATGGCGATAACCCGGAAGAGATTGGTCTCCAGGATGCCCTTCTCATTGTTCTCGATCAGCGTGGTGTTACCACCAGGGCCAGCGATCGGGTAGCACTCCTTGGGGCTGGACCAGGTGGGATTGCAAGGCACCTTGGCCGGGTCGTAGTTCTCTGCATCGCTCATTACTTGGCCCTCTTCTTTCCTGCCGCAGCCATCTTGGCCATCTTGGCGTTGCCATACTTCTTGCGTCCAGCGGCTGCGGCTATGGCCGCACCCTTCTTGCCACCACCGGCAGCCTTGGCAACCGCTGCAAAGCGGCCACCCTGACCGAGTGGGGCTTTCTTGTTGGGCTTCGCTGCCATGACATCTCCTAGTTGGTCAGGGCCCCCAGCGAGGCCGCCATGATGTTACCGATGATGTAGTGCCCTGCATTCGTGGGGTGTACGGAGTCTCCACCGATGACCACCGAGGCGTTGCCAGCAGTGACCCAGGGGCCAGCCGAATAGACCAGGTTCGAGTAGACGTCGTACACATTGCCAGTGATCGGCTCGATGTATGGTACGTCCAGGGCGAAGCACGAGGCCTTGATGGTGTCGCTCATCAGTTGAGCAGTGGTGCCGACAGTCCCCGAAGGATTCCAGTAGCCAACCGTCACGACGTCCACACCAGGCACACCGGCCCTGATCTGGTCTATCGTGGACTTGTGGGCTGCTGCAATCTGGCGGAGTACCGCAGGGTCCGTGGTCCCGTCGTTGTAGCCAGCGAACACGATCACCTGTTCGGGCGCATAAGGCACGATGTCCGTGGGCACTCGGTTCGGGATGGTCGTGAATGCGCCGGGAGTGATGTAACCAGTCCCCCCACGGGACTGGTTCCAGATGTCATTGATGTTGCTCAGCCTGGCGGAGCGATAGACCCAGGTACCTAGGCCCGCTCCAGTGTTCTGTGCGGAGCCATCCGAGATGCTGTCACCCAGGATCATCACCCGCTTCGAGGGCAACGGATTGAACATCGAGTCATTGGGCCCGGTGAAGATGCCCCCGAAGGGCATCGTTGCGAAGTCGAGTCGGATATTCCAGACAGCAACAGATCCAAGGTCGAACTTGAGGACGTTGCTGGATCCAGGAGTGGTGCCCCCAGTCGCGACTGGGACGTCAGTTACTCTCCGCCCATTGATGGTCAGCCGGTACATGGTGGCCGCACCGATATACTTGTACTTGATCTCGAAGGTCTGCCCGTAGTACATAAAGCCTGTCGACCAGTTCGACTGACCCGATGCATAGGTGTTGGGGTAGCGACTGAGTGGCAGTATGTAGGAGCTGTCGGGCACACCGACGCCATTGGTGAAGCTGCCGCCACCGAAGTACTGGAAGGCGAACAGCTTGTCTCCACCAGCCAGCGCAACAGGCGCTGGCGTCCATTTCTGAGCAGAGGCGATCGTGCTGCCAGCCTGCTGAGTGTTCGTGACGACTGGAGCAGTGCCCGCATAGAGGTCATCGCGTGAAATGTTCACGTCGCTGCCGGTGAGCAGGTTGCCGGTCATGTAGTTCAGTGAACTGACAGTCATTGGATCTCCTAGGCGGGAGCGATTACAGTTACGGTTCCGGAAGAACCGCGCCACTTGAGTGCGCCTGCTTCCGCGTAAAGAATGCCGCCACCAGTGGGGTTCGTTGACGGTACTGCCGTTGCGTTCTTCATGCCGATACCAGAGCCGGTAAGTCCACCGAAGTCTGCGGTGGTCGAGCCCATCTGGAATGGTGCTGTGCTCAGCATGTTGGCTCGGAAGACCGCGTTGCCGGAGGCGTTGATCTCGAAGCGGGCGCTACCGCCAGAATCCTTGAGCAACACCATCTGCTGACCGGCCGCCACCGCAGTCATCGCGATGCCAACCGTGCTGGTGTCCACCTGGCGAACGTCAAGCGCTCCAGCTGGAGTAGACGCAATGGGGAGCCTGATTCCTACGGACCCGTTGGCCTTGATCACGAAGTCGTCTCGGGCGTTGTTGCGAATCGTGACCAGATCGCCAGTCGTGGGGCCATCGGTGCCGGTCATGAAGAGGCCGCGAGCAGCCGTTCCGCCCTGCGCGTTGTACTGGAGGTCCACGGAGATGGCGGACGCGCTAGCGTCTGCTGCTGCACCCAGCCCAGGGTTCCTGTGGGTTACCTTGAAGGTGCCCCGAGCATTCTCGGTGCCACTGAGGTACATGGCTGAAGTCTCCTTGTTGTCCGAGACAACATTGAGCGCGGCTCCAGTGTCGACGCCAGTCGTGCTGGCCTGAAAGATCGTGACCACATGGTCCGTCTGGCTGGTCGTCTTGAAGAATGCAGACCGGCTGTTCAGGTTGGTGCTGATCTCGCCGGTCAGTGCGCCACCGGTCTTGTCGTACTTGTTGTTCTCTACGGACGTGATGCGCACGTCCTGGCTGCTGAATGCAGCGTTGACGGGCACGTTCCAGTTCTGGGTGCCCTTGGGGATATCCGTGTAAGTCATCCTCCGAACCCTCCTTCTCCGAATCCACCGAAGCCGAATGAGCCGGGCGGAGTGCTGAAGTTATCCTCAGTGATACCGATACCCGAAGAGATCAGGCACGCCTTTACTGCGTCACTTACTAGATGTTCATATCCGCCCCTGAAGAAGTTAAGGCCCGCCGAAGGGGCGGGCCAGAACTCGGTATCCTGGTTCGGATTGGTGGGCAAGTTGCTTGCCCCCAGTTCATCCGTGTACGCGTAGTACCTGATGAGTTCGTATTGGCAGGGTGCTACTTCTTGGACTGAGACTCCCCTATCCATCCGATATCGAACCATCAGGTCGTTCCACGCGAAGGGAGCCTCAGAGACTGTAGGCGTGGTGAATAGCCATGTGGCCACGAGGCCCCCTCCTTAGTGATTAGGCGCCGACAACGTACGAGATGCTGCGCCAGTTGGTGCCATCACTGACAATCTGCTGACAGCCAGGCGTACCAGCGGTCGGAGCCGTGACCATGACTCGGGTGGCAGCACCATCAATTGTGCCAGCAGTCGGAGTGATGGTGAGGGCGCCAGCACCGGCGTTGACGATGCGGTAAACCTTGCCGAGCTGAACGGTCGACAGGGCCGCGCTCGGGAGCGAGACGGCCTTGGCCGTACCGGCCGTGTAGACGATGACGTCATCCGTTGCGAGAATGGTGTCAGTCGTAGCGGCCGTAGTTCGAACGGTCAGGCCGTTCGAGTTCCATGCGGACATTGAACCTCCTAGAGTTTGTTGCCTAAAACGGGGACTTTACTGACCTAGTAAAGTCCCCGAATCCAGCAAGTTATTAGCTGGTCGGCCGCAGGGTCGACGTAGACTGAGCGACGATCAGGGACTCCGGGCGGTACAGCGACCAGCCAGCGACGCCGTACCAGCCGAGCGGCTGGAAGCGAGTCAGCTTGTCAACCACCGGGCCACGGATGGTGTGGAACTCTTCGGCAACAGCCTCAGCAAGAGCCTGCTGGCCCGTGAAGTACGTGTTGTAGACACGCGAGGCACCAGCGGGAGCAGACGCACCAGAGTACGCAGCACCAGTCTGAGCGCTCTGGGCGCGAGGAGTTTCGATGTACGCAGCGCCCTCGTACGAACCGATCTCGCCAGCCCAGATGTTGTCGGCCGCAGAGTAGTTGTGCGGGTCACGCCAGGCAGCCGCACCGGTTTCCTGTCGCAGGTCATAAGAGACCTGCGGGTGGATGTACGCGGTGTACAGCGAACCCTTGTTCGGGTGAACCTTGTTCGTCCGCAGCTGGACGGGAGCCGTCCGAGCCATGACCGAGTTGAAGGCAGAGAACGCGATGTTAGCGTCAGCAGCGCCACCGATCTGGTTGACCGCGACCGGGTTGGTCGGGGTCGTGCCGAAGCCGTAGCCGACGACACCAGCGGTACCGGAGCGCCGCAGCGTCTGAGTACCCGCAGCCAGAACGTTCTGGACGATCAGGTCGACAGAGTCGATCAGGTTCCAGGCAACCTGGTTGACGAGACCAGCAGTCACGTCGGTGAAGCTGAACAGGTCCAGCTTGTTGGAGACCAGGATCGAGTTACCGTACTCATTCAGAGTCACGGAAACCGTGGTCGGGTTACCGGCCGCAACGGCGTCCGGGTCAACCAGCTCATTCAGCGGGGTGATCTGCTGAGCAAGGTCCTGGTACAGGGAGAAGACGACCGAGGAACCGGGCATCGACTGCTGAACCGGCCGCTTGTCAGCGACCTGGCGGAACATGGGCTGTGCGCGCAGAGCGAACTCAAGCGCGCGGTCATAGGCGGTCTGGACAATGGCACTCATTGCCCCAGTGCCGGTAAAGGCGTTAGCCACTAGGATCTCCTAAGGGAAGGATGGCTTACTGCAAGCGCTGTGCGGCGTTCATAGCCGCCATCAGCTCCTGAAGGTTGCCCGCAGCGCTTACGCTTGCGGAAGCTGCCTCCATGGACGTGACGGGGTTGCCGTCAGCACCTGCGGAAGCCATCTGCTGATACTGCTGCTGCGCCTGCGCATCGAGCGCAGGCGGAGTAGGAACGTCCGCAGGAGTAGCCTGCTGAGCGTTACCAGAGCCGAAGGCGGCTCGCATGGATTCGGCCCATGCGCGGGCCTTCTCCGGGTCGGCGTCTCCGGTGTACAGCTTGGCTGCATCCGGAACACCCAGTTCGCTGAAGACGGACGACAGCTTCTCAGTAGCACGCTCCTGGCGGATCGCGGCGAGCTCTGCCATGATCTCCTGGTTTGCCTTCTTCTGAGCGTCGTAAGCGTCACGCAGAGCCTTGGGCCCATCGTTGTGGCCAGGCTGGTTCTGCTCGTTGTCGTCGTAACCCCATGCGTCGTTCATGTGCATCTCCCTAAATGGTGGCGCCATACGGTCCAGCCTGGGGAGGCCGGTGCAGCTCGCCGTTATGTGATCCCGGACTGAAATACAGCACTGGAGGGCCGGTCGATCTCCGTGCCGGTAGAGCGGGTGGACTCGAACCACCCCGTATGCCATTGCCCTTACCTTGCTCCGCCGCGCCCGGAAAGACCAGACGCACCGGTTCCTACTCCGCCAGAGAACTGGCCTCGCTCACGCGAGGCTAGCTGCTTGCGCTTATTGATTGCCCCTGCATTGCCCTCGAAGGTGGCCTGTTCGGCTTCTCGCTGACCGTAGGTGGTTCCGTAGATAGAAGCCAGGTTGCCGATTGTGCTGGCCTCCTGGGCGATCTGCGAATACCCCTGGCCTGCCTGCTCTGCAGTAATCCCCTGAGTGGCCAGCGATTCTGAGTACGCCTGGTCGAATGCAAGGTTGTTATGCAAGGCCTGCGCGCCGATCTGTGCGGTCGCAGCAGCCTTCTGGATATAAGGCAATGCCTTCGACTGGTCCAGGAAATAGGCGGTCAGGTCGCTGTCCGCAATTCCCATCGCATTCAAAGCCTTCTTATAATCCGGATTAGCCAGAACCGTAGCCTGGCTAGCCAGATCCACCCGAGTCTGAATCTCGGAAGGACTGACGTTGCCTCCGATCCAGTTATTGAAGTCGGAGTGCTGGTCGTAAAAGCCGGACGGAAGTCCGGCCTGCTGCATGATCTGCTGGTAGCTGGCTTCTGTAGCCAGATACTCGCCTGCCGACAAGACCGGCAGACCAGCTTTCTTTCGCAGCTCGTTGCCAGCGAATCGCTCCTTGTACTCCTTCGTATCCTGAAGGAGAATCGAAACAGTGTCCGGACTGTATCCATTCTTGACGAATTCATATACCTTCCCTGCCAGCGACTCCAGTCCATAGGACTTAAAGAGAGTCGAGATGGCAGCATAGGCATCCCGGTCTGTTCCTGAAAGCAGCTTGTCGTACTGCCCTGTCGCTTTGTAGTAATTGGTCTGAGTGGTTGCCCTGATCTTGGTTGTGCTGTCAAGCGTCTTCTGGGCCTTGGCCTGCAATGCTTGGAATGCAGCCTTGGCCTTTGCCGAGATGCTCTTGTTTGCGGCAGCCGACTTGTACTTAGCGACTGCAGCCCTTTGATGGCTGATGTCGTTGTCGTACTTCCTCAGCAGAAGTTGAAGGGCTTCTGGGTTACCATCTGCCGGTGTGGTCATCTGCCCTCCTAATTCTTAACGCCGAAATCAGCGAGTATCTGGTGTGCCACTTGCATCATGGAATTCTGTGCATTCTGGGTGGACTTCCAGCGATTGTCTGCCCTGAGATCATTCTCGAATTGCCAGATGGCCTTAGGCGCACTCGCTCCGGTCTTCGGGTCCTTGTAGGTAAGGGCCTTCTTGATTGTCGGATCGAAGAGATTGATGCTGCCTGGCGGGAGTTCGAGGATCTGGCTCATCGAACTGAGGTAGGGATTAGCCAGGTCGGCCACCGTCTGCCCTGCGTCGATCTGCTTGGCCCAACCGGGAAACAGAGACTTGGCCTGCTTGCGCAGCTGGTCTTCATAGTCTTGCTGGGTGCCAGTACCTCGAATGATTGCCCGAGCGCTATCGGCATACCAGCCAGCCGACATCGTAATGCCCATGTTATAGGCCACATCATGCAGCTTGTCGATTGCCTCTCCGCCTTCGCCCTGGCGGACGTCGTCTCGGAAGCTAACGGACTTCCCGATATCCCATCGGAGCCGACTGTCGTCCCAGCCATTCATCGCCATATTCAATGCCCAGGTATCGATCTTCTTCTCAATGCCAGGGCCTGCCCTCAGGCCCATTGATTCGGCTAGCTGCCTGACATGAATCTCGGCGTCCTTCAGCTTCTGGTTAGCCGTTGCCGGGTCACCGTACTTAAGGGTGAGGAAGTCTCGCTGCTGCTGAGTGTGGGTCTTCCACCATTTGGTGTCACGCAATTCGGCCTGGAACTTCGAGGGCGAGTAACCCTTGTCGACTGCCTTGTTGAATAGCTTCTTCAGTTCTGGGTTGGAATTGAAGAGCGTGAGCATGAAGCCGTAATCTTCGGCTGTCTCCTTGGCAGACTTGGCCACGCTTCCGCTCCCTCCACCTCCACCACTCGATGAACTGGAGGACTTCAGATTCTTTGGCGATCGATTGGCGAGCGCCTGTACTGAATCAACATATCCCTTAATGGAAGGCCCACCAGGCTGAGACCTGGTGGACTCCGAAAGGTTTGGGTTGCCTGAATACCAGGCAGATGCAGCACCACGGAAGCCGTACTTCTTGTAGTAGCCGTTCATCTTGTAGCGAACAATCTTCTCCTGAAGAGAAGGGGAGTCCCTGAACTTCTGCCAGCTAATCGAGTAACCAAGAGCGGCCTTGGACCACGAGGGGATGTTCGCCTTCATTACCTGGTATTTACCGACAGCGCCAATTGAATTGACTACGCTGTAGCGCCCGCCGGATTCCTGCTGACCAATGGCCCAGAGGAGCTGATCGAGGCTTGGTGCCATCTTACTGCCCTCCTGAGATAAGTCCCATGTCCCGTAGTACTCCTGCGCCCACGTCCATTGCCGAGTCTCTGGCGTTGCTGGTGGATCTCCACCTTGGGTCATTCCGAAGACTGGACTGGAAATCAGTAAGAGACATGCCAGTAGGCTTACCATCTTTATTCAATCCATTCATGGCGGAGCGAATGACAGGATCATCAAGGCCGTCCACCACGGACGGCAATTCCAATTCCTTAGCCATCATCTGCTCATAAGGGCTGGCCATATCCTTTACGGTAACCCCAGCGTCGATCTGCTCTTCGTAACCGGGGAATGCGGACTTGGCCTGCGTCCTGATCTGGTCTTCGAAGTCCTGCGTGGTGGCGAGCTTACGAATTACTAGCTGCGCCTGATTCTTGATGGCCTGGTCGTCCAGCTTGACGCCCATTTGGGCGGCATACTGCTTCATGGTGAACTCATGCATGCCAGCTTCACCCTTGAGTGTGCCGTCCTTGGTGAACTGCACGTACTTGCCGAGAGTGTTCCTGATGCCGTCTTCATCCATGCCAGTCTTCAGGATGTTCTCCACAATCCCCTTGAGCTTGGATTGCGGAATGGCTGCACCAACCTCAGCCGCTAGCTGCTGGACCTGAATGGTCGTGGCTGCTATCGAAGCCTGCCACGTGGCAGGGTCCGTGGTCTTCTGGAGCTGAGCCTGCCTGGCCGTGTCTGAGGTCTTCTTCCACCAGTTAGTGTCCCGGAGTTCGGCTTGGAACTTTGAGGCGCTCCAGGTGGCTCCTACGGCCTCGTTGAACAGCTTCTTGAGCTCGGGGTTGGAGTGCAGGAATGCGTAACTCCAGCCGTAGTTGGATGCCAGCTCCTCGGGAGTCATCTTGACTTCCTTCTCGCTGGGCCCATCGGCGCTGGAGGCGCCTGCATTCTTGACGCCATCCATTCGACGGCCACCCATGAAGCGATCCATGTAGTAGCCGGAAGTCATGTCAACCATCTCCACGCCCTTTCCGGGGCGTGGTGCGTGAATCATCTTGCCATTGCCTGCATAGATTCCCACGTGGTCAGGGCCAGCAGTTCCCTTGTCGGTATCGAAGAACACCAGGTCTCCAGGACGGAGACCCTTCATCCCTACCGCTGAGCCCTGACCGATCTGGTCGTAAGTTGTTCGGTTGAGACTGATGCCGAAGTGCTTGAAGCCCTGCTGTACCAGGCCGGAACAGTCGACGCCATTACTCAGGCTGTTGCCACCCCAGACGTACGGAGTGCCAATGAACTGCTTCAGGTAATCGACGATCGCTGATCCGTCCGTCACGGCTAACCTCCCATCATCTGCATCATCGCGTTGAAGTAAGTCGTTGCCGACTGGAACTTGCCGTACTCGGGGCCCTGCTTGGCTTCGTCCGAGATGAGTCCTGCTCGGGCTGCATCGGTAGCACCACCAGAAGTGGTGCTGCTCTCACTCTCCGCCTCGCCCTGATCATTCAGGGTCGTGGTGGTCTTGGTGACCTGAGGGTTTGCCTTCTCGTAACCAGAGATGGCCGACCGATACTTGGTCATCTCCTCGGCTGTGGGTGCACGGCCAAGCAACTCGGTCAGGGACTGGGTAGCCAGGGCCCTGACATCCTCGGGAGAGCTGAGATCGATATGCTTGGACGTGGTGGTCTTGGTTCGAGGGCCGATGTACTTGATCTTCTCGCCAGTGGCTGCATCAAGCAGCCAGTCACCATCGGCAGACTTGGTGGTGCCGAACTTACCAGCATTGCCGTAGCTGTCCATGATCTCCCAAGGAGTCCACTTCTTGCTGCCGCCAGAGAAGGCGATCGAAGACTGAACCAGGTCATCCCAGGCGCTGACAATCTCGGGCATGCCCATGTCGGCACTGAAGCCAGCCACCTTATTGAGGATGCCCTTATTGACGAACTTGCTCAGGGTGTTCTTGTCCCAGGTGGTCGGAAGCAGCCGGGCCTCTTCATAGGGCGTGTAACGCCCTTGAGACCCGACCAGCTTCGGACCGGACTTGGTGGCACCAGTCGGATCGGTAGTATTACCCACCTGGCCACCGGTGCCACCACCACCCATGTACACCCTCGCCCCCGTGAGGGGCGAGGCCCCAAGCGATGGTGCACGCACACCGCTGCCTCCAGGGTTGGAGATCAGAGAGTTCGCGTCGAACAGAAGTCCTCCTGGTGTCGGTGAACTCATGACTCCTCCTTACTGAAGCATGTCGTTAGACAAGTAGCGGTTGTAGAGATCACCGAATGCGGTGTTCGAGTTGACGAGTCCCATCGTGAAGGTGTTCCAAGCGTTAGCCAGGTCTGCGTTTTCTCCAACGCCAGAGCCTCGGTTAATCGTATTGGCATCACTGTTGGGGTCGCTGATCCCGAACGAGAGCTGCTTAGCTCCCCGGTTCTCCAGTTCCTTCTTGAATGCCTGGCGGGCAATGAGGTACTGGGCGAGCGGCTGCATCTCCTGTCGCATCGGGTCGCTCATGAGCCTCGGGTCTTGCACGGCCTTCTCGAAGGAAGCGATCCGGTTAGGAACCTTGGAGCGGTCGGTGACCATGAAGGCCTGCTGCCACGCCGGGAACTGCTGACCCAGTTGGGTCACAATACCCTGCTTGGCCTCAAGAAACCCTTCGGCTCCCTGCTGGTCGTAGGAGTTGAATCCAGCCCTGATGAGCGCGCTGTCAAGCGCGGTCTTGTTCTTCATGTAGGCCGACCAGCCAGCAGCCGTCTGGGCATTGTCCAGGGCCTGATCGGCAGGGATTGCCGTTCGAGCCTTGGCGGAGCCGAAGTGCTGCTCCATCTGCTTCTGATACACCGAAGAACTGAAGGCGCCGCCGTTGTAGACGTCGCCCACCCAGAAGCTGGCCATGTCAGGATCGGCAGTGATCTGGTCCTTGTACTTCTCCGCCATCTTGTCGGCAGACTCGGTGGCTGCAATGCCCATGCTCTGAGTCAGCGCAGCCGTAAAGCTGAAGTACTCTGGGTACCTGTCCATGAACTTGTCACGAGCAGTCTCGGGATCTTGCTGCTTGAGCTGGTTGTACATATCCACGAAGAACTGATATTTGGTGCCAGTCAGTGGCGTCCTGCTGGTCTGGGCCGGAGATCCCCAGGCTTCGAGGATCTCCATGTTCATGAAGTGCTGAGCTTCCTTGTCGACGTCAGAGAGCTTGAAGGGCTTCTTGTAGAAGTCCGACTTTGGGTCGTGGAACTCAGCCACATGCTTGTTCATCACTGCGATATAGGCCTTCTGATACGCCTGGTTGTCGGGGTCATTGCCCCTCCAGGCATCGTAGATAGACCGCATGTACTTCGGGGTCACTGCCTCCGTTACGGACCCCGAAGGGCCGTACGGAAGGATCTTCGCCCACTGCATGAACTGCCCGGCAGTCGGGTATTTCTTGGCAACCTCGGTGCCAGCCACCTGAACGAGAGGGCCAGAGCCGGGGTTGAACCAAGGGTCACCCGGAAGGATGGTATTCAGCGCCTGGATCTTGATTGGTGTATCGCCTTGACTTTTGTCCGACCATGGAAGCCTGAAGTGGATGGTCCGGTCCTGAATCGGAACGAACTTCCTGCCAAGAAACTTGCCAGTGAGCGGATCATGCTGATCGGTGTAGCCGTCCAGGTCCACGTGATTACCCTGGTTGTCGGTCACCATATTGGCTGCGACTGGGGCGTTGTAGATCCGGGCGACCTTGCCCAGCATCTCAGGCTTCTCGGCGATCATTCCGCCCCAGCGTGCGAGACCATCAGCGTGAGCAGAGTAGAACGGAGCCAGGAACCTGAGGGCCTCAGACGCGCTAGTGCGCGTCGGGTCATACACGATCTGGCTGATGTCCTTGCGGGCCAGCTTGTCAGACTCGTGCAGGATCTTTTCGAGAACCTTGGGTTCGACGGCTTCGGACTTGCCGATCGACTGTCGGTAGGTGATCTCCTGTGCCAGCATGCGTTTGTACTGCGCCTCCTGGAATCGGAGGTACACAGGCTGCCTGGACATCAGGTCAGACGGGAGGGTGCCGAGACGGTTGAAGCCCTTCTCAATCATCCGGTCCAGCATGTTGCCGCCGGTATCCTTGGCCCACAGGCCAAGGCTGGACTTGATTTCCTGGCCATGTACTGCCGGGAAATCGCTTGCCGGGATAGCCTTGCGCAGGTCTGCTGACGTGATCTCCTCGTTGTCCACCATCTTCTGGCGAAGGCCGGTGTCCTCGGGAAGATACTTGTCGAGTGTCCGGCCGATGTCATCCACCAGCTGATCAGGCTTACGTCCAGCGACACCCAGATCCATCAGATGCTTCTTGCCTTCGTTGGTTGCGAGCCAGGCGCGGGCCTGCTGGCCCGCGCTGTCAGCTGCTACCAGCTGGAAGAGATCATCCTGAGCGAACTGCCGGTTGAGTGCGTGAGTCCACTCAGCCATGTGGTGAGGCTGATCCGGAGTGATGATGGTCCAGCCGCCAGTCTTGATGGCGCGAGATGCGTCAATGGCCTCACCTCGTGCGTACATTGCAGTGTACGCATTCTCCGAAGAGACCTGATCCCGGGGGATCGAGTTCTGCCAGCCGCCAGGGACTGCCTCACTCTCTGCGGTCGAGAATGCCTGAGGAATCTTGTAACCAAAGGCCTCGAAGGTGCCCTCACCCATGCGGCGACCAGTCGACTTGACTGCGGTGTGGTAGATCTCGTTGGCGTAGTCGGTGAATTCATCGATGGCGTTCTGGTGATCATCCATGCGAGAGGTGATGTCATCGATCTTCGCCTGGAAGGCTTCCTTGCGACCAGCCTGCTTGGCTGTAGCGGTGCCACCATTCTTGAGGATGGCCGCGTCAACGCGGTCCATCTTGACCTGCACACCCTTGAGGTCACCCTGAAGTCCTGCGTGCAGTTCCTTCTCCATGGAGATGCGAGTACGAACGATAGGCAGCGCCTTGTTCACTCGGATGCGAGAAGTCTTGGTGACATCAAGCAGCCCCTGAAGCTTGGCCTTCTCGACCTGGTCGGTCGTTCCGGCAATCTGCTCCTGAAGCTGTGCACGCCTCGCGTTAACAGACTCAATGATGTCCTGGTCGCCAATCTTGACGACCGACAGGCTGGAGTCAATGCCCTTGCCAGTAGCGGGAGTGTAGCTCCCGCCCTTGTTCTCAAGGAGGGTCTTGCCGAAGGCCTTGAGGTCGGGAGCGCCAAGTTCGGCGTTGACCCACTGGGCCCTATTAAGGACGAAGTCCTTCATGCCGACACCACTGTCACCAAGAATGCGGCTCAGGAAGCCGAACTTGATAGCAGACAGCATGGCCTCTTCCGAGATCATGCGAGGCACGTAGGCCGGGCGGAGTAGAGTAGATGCCTTCCAGAGAGTGTTGAGGTTGTCTCCAACAGTACGGACCGCATCCTCTGCGGAACCGCCAGCCTTGCGGATGGCCTTGATGGCTCCTGAGTTGCGACGGAACAGCCGGTCCATTTCCTTGATGGGCAGGAGCGTGTCGGTCTGGGAGAGCTGAGTCTTGGCCAGCGGAGCGACCTTGTAGGCCACACCATCCTCAACGTACCGAGAAGCCAGGTCCAGCCGGGCGCCAGCATCATCGACCGCAGATGTGAATGCCTGGGGCCTATTGACGCCACCCTTACCGGCAGCACCCATCAGCTTGTCGATGGTGTCGGCCACGCCGACCTTGTTCATCTCGTCAACGATCTGAGCGACGTGAGGGTCCAGGCCGTTCCTATTGGCCAGGTGCTGAATGATGCTGGTGTGGATGCTGTCGAGGGCCTTGGACTTATCGATCTTGTCACCAGCTCGCATATACTGGTTGTACAGACTCATGCGATTCTCTTTGCCGAGAGCGGGAACCTGCTTCAGCATGTCAAGCACCCGGTCACCAGCATCAGGCTCGTTATGGTTGACGCGGCCGACAGGCACTCGGTCGCCGAAAGCCTGAACGATTCGAATGGGGGTTCCAAGGAACCCTTCCCGCAGACCGTCAGTCACGAAGCGACCCTTGCGGTCCTCCATGGCCCGACTGTACTTCAGCCCAGCGGCTTCCTCGGAAGACCTGAAGGAGCCCCCACCTGCGCGATAAGCTCGCTCCATGTTGCCGAATAGATTGGCACCGGTGGGAGAGAACTGATCGGCGGCCTTGCCCATGTTCTCACCAAGAACGTCGGCATAGTACTGGCTCTGAGTTCCCAGCCGTGTCAGCTCTCCGCCAATCAGATCTGACTGAGCCTGCTTCCACTGCTGAGCATTCAGCAGGGACTTCTTGGAGACGCTGCCAGCTGCATTGATCTTCAGTCCGGGGTTCTGGCCGATGATGTGCTTGGCTGCCTGCTCATGCAGGGACAGGGTCTCAGGGCTGAGCGCCAGGGGCGGTGCCTGTACGGCACCGGCTACCTTGGGGACTACGCCCTCCTTCTCTGCGAAGTAAGCGAGGATCGCAGGGTCGAACTTGACGGAGTCCACGAGCTTGCGGTTCTCCGCCAGTCGGCCGATGTTGTCCAGAGTGCCAGAGCCAGAGGCCGCCAACTTGGCGACATCCGAAGTGTCACCGGCAAAGAACCGGTACATCGCGGGCATCTCTTCGCGAGGCGTCCTGGCAAGGACGTCCGAGTACTGCTGTGCAAAGTTATTGACTCGACGACCGCGACCCCAGATGGGATGCTGTGCAATCTCTTCGGTGGTCTTGCGACTGGCGCCATTAGCGCCAGGCTCTGCAATCCAGTCGAAGAACTTGGTCATCTGCTTGCCCTTGGAGACTTCGTCAAGAGTCTGAGGACTCTTGCCTGCGACCTTGCGGGCGGTGTTGACGATGGTTCCCTGATCACGGACCAGCTGGCCACCCTTGGATGCGATCTCCACGGAGCGCACGCCCTTGACGGCCTTACCGACGCCACCAAGCAGGTAGGTGCTGGGGTCAGCGCCCATGACGAATACAGCATCAGCAGCCCCGGTGCCAGCCGTGTAGGTCCAGCCCTGCTTGCTGCGCCAGTAGTCGGTGTCATAGATGAACCGAGCACCCTGGCGTTTGACGTCCTGGCGCTCCTGGGGGCTCATGCGGGCAATGCCACCCTGACCAAGCAGGCCGAACCCAAGGTCGTCGCCGGAAGCGGCGACCGTGTTAGCAGTGTTCTGAAGGGCCTGCCCGGGGGAGAGCGTATTGGCTTCCCTGCGGGCATCAGACCACTCACCAGCACTGAACAACGCGCTGGGGTCATTCTCCAGCTGGACCTTGCCAGCCTGGATGATCGCAGTCGAGAGGTTCTGGGCAATAGCTTCGGAGTACAGCCAGTGCGCCCCAGAAGCCAGTTTGTCCACTGGGTACATCAGGGCCTGGGTGCCAGAGGAGATGTCGTCCTTGGCCTTACCCATGCCGGGGATCTTGTCGAGGGCCGCATCGGCCTTCATGGCCAGGCCCAGGAAGGACTTCAGAAAACCGCCCTTGGATTCACGGGCGGCATCCTGGTCGTTCTTCTGGTCCGCCGGAGTGTAAAGCTGCTGAGGAGAACTGGCGATCTGGAGGGCCATGTTCGGATCGGAGTATGCACCCTGAGATGCATCCACCATCTCCGTCTTCCACCACTTCGCCATGCTGTCTCCTTACATGGTCGCCTTCATCTGGCGAATCAAGTTTCTGTTGGCATCTGATGTGCCGGGCTGGTTGGCGATCCATTCAAGAGCAGGAATCCAGGCCGCCGCCTGCGAGCTGGCTGCTGTGTTGTCCGGCTGACTCAGTACCTCGCTGCCAGCGCCAGGGCCAGCGTCTGCGCCATCGGTGACTGGGACATCAGGTTGAGAGGTAGGCTCTCCAAGTCCCACTGCATCCGGGCGCATGGCTCCCATCAGGGAGCCTATGTCCATCGGAGTCCCAGGAGAGACTGCCATCGGTGCGGCAGACTTCTGATCCTGGTAATCCTGGTTCTCGCCGTAGTTGGCGTTCGGCAGAGTGCTGTTCGCGTTGCCTACGGCTTTATCGGTGCGCGCACTGAACTTGCCAGGCCCGCTAACTGGCGTCCCCATCGAACCCTCCTATCACTTCTTCGAACTTCTCTTCATCAAGCAGGTGCTCTCGGTGCTGCGCTGCTGCCTCGGTGATTTGGCCAGCGAGATCGGCAGTCTCCAAGAGCACCTGCGTGACGTAGTTCAAACCCAGGACCAAGTAGGTCATTGCCCCGTGCTTACGAGCACGCCTGAAGGTGATGCCTTCTTCGTCCATATCGGTTCCTTACATGTTGCCAGCGAGCGGCTTCTGCTTGGTAGTGCCGCCGCCGCCAGTAAGCGGAGTGTTGACGATGACCGTGGTGTTCCACAGCTGATTGACGTTGTCCGTCTGGTGACGACTGTCACCCTTGGCTTCACTCGTCATCGGAGCCATCAGGTGAGGAGCGAGGGTCTGGCCCTCGGTCGCCCACTCGTTGACTGCCTGGTGATCGCCATTGAAGAGCCCCGACGTGGGGATCATGTCCATCTCGGTGCCGGTTGCCATGTTGTCTCCTTAGATAGCTTGCTGTCGGGATGACTTGACGCCCATGGTCGCCTGGCCCGAGCCAGTCAATCCACTAAGCATCGTCTGCAGGTCCATGCCCTGAGGTGCGCCCTGTGGGGGCGCCCCGGCCCCTGGAGGCCCCTGTGGGGCTCCGCCAGGTCCGGCTGGACCTCCACCCCCAAGCATTGCCTCCAAGGGGTTCTGAGGGGCGGCTGCGCCCTTCGGCGGAGTGAAGACCTTGAGGACTGCATCCTGGATGGATTCGCCCTTTTCTCGAAGCTTCATCATGTCGGCAAGCTTCTTGAGAGAATCGGTCGGGTCCTGCCCTTGCAGGGCCATCTGAGGGATGGCCTGAGCGAAACCCATCATGCCCTGCTTGATCGCATCGACCATCTGTTCATTGTCGATCTGGATCTGCATCTGAGCGACATCGATCTCCATAGGCAGCTGCCGCTGGAAGAAGTCGCGGGAGATGAGCTGATCGCCTCGCAGCTGGAGGAGACCTACGATCGCCCTTGCGGGGTCCTGCCCGGCAGCGAAGCCGTACGTCACATCAACCGTGGTATCACCGGCGATATCTTTCTTGGGCTGGTAGGTCTCCTCGAAGGGAGTGCCCTGAACCGTGCCCCTGATGGTCTTCTTCTCCATCGGCCACAGCTTCTCGTCCATCTCGAAGCACAACTCGATGGCCATTGCCAGCGTCTCCGCAAGCACGGACTGCCCTGTAGCGATGACAGTGTTGAATCCACCCATCAACGCCTGGACTCCCCGGCCCGTAATGACCGAGGCGTCCATGTTGCCGGATCGGGCCTCAGGAGTTCGCGTTCCGACGCGAAGCTCCTGTTCGAGCATCTGGCCTTCTTGGAACGCAGCACTGGGGACATCGATACCGACTCGCCTGATCTTGTCCGGGGAGTCCGTGCGGATGATCGCGTCGTCACCGAAGTTCATCTTCTGGACGTCGCGGGGAACGGCGAGCGGTGCACGCACGGTCTTCTCTGTAGCTTCGAGACCGAGCAGCGCCATGCGCGCCTTGGCTAGCTGCACCCAAATGGCGTCATCGTAGGCGCCTCGGGTTTCACCATCGAATCCGGGACGCTCACCGATAGCCACCATGACCCGGCCCATAGGGTTGGGCATGGAACTGACGAGCCAGTTGCTGTGGGCGGGAAGGTACATGACGATCTGGTCTGCATCTTCATAGCAGCAGACCTCGATCTTCCGCTCCTGCCAGCCCTCGAATCCAGAAGCACTCTGGTTCTGTGGGCGGAGAACGCGAAGGAGGTGAGGATACTTCGAGACCAGGTGAACAGCCTCTTCGGTCCAGACGCGGCTGAAGGACTTGATCCTGTGGAACAGATCCTTCTCGACATAGGTACCCATCGGGTTGATGACCCTGATGAACGGCTGCTTCTTCTCGAAGTCGGGCTCGATCTTGTAGATGGTCGCAGCATAGGTGCCGTAGTAGTCGGCTGCCACGACCTGGCGTCCGGCCCTGAGGCCGGACTCCTGTACGTAGTGGTTGGCAATCTTGGTGCGCTTGCCTGAGAAGTTCTTGGCCTTCTCGGTCGTCTGCCTTCCGGCAGCACAGTTGATGCTGGGCATTGCGCCCATCACCTCTGCGGTATCACGGGCAGACGTATCGATCAGGTTGGCAACAATGGGACGCGGCCACGCGTCCGGCATCGAGCCTGGCAGAATGTTCTCGATCCTGCCGCTTCGGACGTCAGCAACATCCTGGCGCCTCTGATCCCGTTCTGCTGATGCACGCCTTAGCGACTCAACCCGCTCTGCGATTTGTTCGGTGGTCCTAGGCATGTCACCTCCTTACAGCTTGGGGATCTTCAGACGCTTCCATGTCTCCGATCCGGGATAGCCGTCCGCGCTTGCACCGGACCAGCCCTGACGCTTCTGGAACCAAGTCACAGCCTTCCTGTCGGCGGAGGTGAAGACGGGGCCGGGACCTGAACGGTAACCCTTGTATCCCGCCTTGACGAGCGCCTTGCCGAGTGCTGTGATCTTCTTGCTGGTACGACCGACCTTGAAGAAGGCGAGCCCAGGATAGGGCTCGTACTTCACGGCAGGCTTGGTGGGCTCAGCCTTCCCAGGCTCGAACCCATGCGACTGCACAAGAGCGTACAGAGGTTCACCGGGGCACGCGGTAGCGTAGCCATCTCGGTGCCCCTTGATCTCCGTACCCGTGCTGTGCTCACGGAGATATCGGATCACATCCCCTACGGCTTGCCGGACGTCTTCGGAGACTGACTTGTCATTGGTGCCGTACATGACACAGACGGCATCATGGTTTGCATTGAGCGTCTGATTGCCATTAGCCCCTGTTCGCCGTCCAAGACCACGGCCCTCCAGAACGTAGCCGTGGCGACAGACCCCAAACGAATATGCGATGTCAGCATAACCCTCCTTCTTGTTAGCAAGGTGAGAGTTCCGAATCGACGTCCAGTGCTGCTTGCAGTGGGAGTGATCCTGAACGGGCACAGGCGTACCCTCGTAGTGTATTTTTACACCATAGGCTGCATGCGCCTTGAGCGGAGCTGCTGAGGCAGGCCAGCCCAGATCCTTTCGCGAGATGAACTGCATCAGTCACTCCACTTGTCTATGTAGTCGGCAGCCGCCCTTATGCGGGCGGCGTTGTCTTGCAGCAAGCCGATTGCTCGGTTGCAATTTTCGCACAACAGCTGACGCACGCACTTGCCGCACGTTACCGTCTTGTGCTCCTCCATGGGGCAGCAGGCGTGATCGTGATCTACTGCCAGCCTCTTGGTTGTCGGGGGTTCCTGGCAGATCACGCAAACGCCCCCTTGGGCGTCAAGCATGGAATCATACTGATCGACCGTGATGCCGTACTGGCGCTTGAGTGCGTTGTTGCGCTCGCACGCCTTGCATCGAAAGGTGAGGCCATCGCCAGGCTTGCCCTTACTGTTCCCGAAGAGTGCCGGATCAAGATAGTCCTTGCAGGTGCCGCAGCGGCGCTTACCATCCCGCCACCATTCAACCTTGACCACCATCAGCCCCAGTACTCCCCACTGCCATCGACAGTTGCGGCTTGACTGAGAAAGTCCAGGTCGATGGTGACGTTGCGCTGCTTGTCGCGCTCCGACTGGTATTCGTTGTTCAGATGGAAGATGCCTTCGATGTTGTTGACGATCTCCCGAGCCTTGGTCTCTGCGAACCAGAGAGCCATCACGGTGTCCTGCTTGGCCTTGCTCTGCGGGAACCAGGTGGTGAGCTGTTCAATGAGGGCTTTGACGCCCTCCTGCTGAGATCGCTGTGGCAACCTGATCAAGCCCTTGCCCTCAAGGGCTCCATCGAAGAGCATCGACATGGAAGCGACACCGAAGTCAATATCGTTCTTGTTGTTGCCCGTGAAGTGCTCTCGAAGGTGTGTGCCATGGCTGCCCAGGAAGTTCCGGAGATCCCGGTTCTGGGTGACCATGAGGTTCATCGCGTTCTTCTCGATAACCCATTCGTTCACGTGGTACTTGACGGTCCATTCTTTGATCTTGTCAAAGAGATCGTCTGGCTTGCAGTTGGGTCGTGTCCAAACGTCAAGCACCCACCGCACCCCAGACACTCGATCGACACCAAGGATGATGGCCGCGCTGTGCCCGGTGATAGCCGGGTCAAAGCCGCCAATGACGTAAAGTCCGTCCATCCCGTTGGTGCGGTGACCAGGAGCCCCGCGCTGCATGAACCCTGCCGCTCGCATACCATCGATTGAAGCGTGCACCTTGTCGGGTGGGAAGATCGCATCTGCTGTCACCTGCTCCTGCTGGTAGACCATTGCCCAGTTCTGGGAGGACGACGTTGCGCGTCGTCTTGCTAGGGCCTTGCCTGAGTGCCAGGGGTATAGCCCATCTGCATTCTTTTCCACCAGGCGTCTTGCTCCCAGCGATACTGGAGGCCTGTTGGTCCAGGGTGCGAGAACATGCCAGTCGTCGGGGTGGTCGGCAAACTCAAGGACCGCAGGCTGTGTGAGGTAGGTCCAAGGCGACTCCTCGTCTTGCCCATACCACTCTGGCTTCTGAATCTCGGAGTATAGCTCGACGGGAGCCAGGCGCGTACCGACCAGCAGTAGTGTGCCTCCAGGATAGGACAGTCGGTTGATGACTTCTCGCTGGATCCAGTCGATCTGCTTCTCGAACTCATGGGCATTCTTTCCCGTCACCGTGTCGTCAAGGATGATGAGGTCAGCTCGGTTACCGTAGATCTGACCATTCATACCAAGAGCCTGTACGGTCGGAGTCGCCTCGCCTGAGTCTCGGCTCTCTGCGTTGATGTAGATGGCGTCAGCAGTCCAGGAGGCAGAGTTCGCATCGAAGCCCCCCTCGGGGGCGAACTCCCGCTGCAACTTCTTGTAGGCCTGGTTGGCTCCAGCGAGGCGATCCTTGATCGCTCGCAGGAATCGCTTGGCCATCTCCTGAGTCTGGGACACCAGGATGACTCGGAAGATGGCCAAG
>Ga0193712_1000005_pt1 | contig 46254 bp, 32 predicted proteins | sample H3a1metaG_FD_143053 | JGI IMG/M metagenome (GOLD analysis project Ga0193712, IMG submission 143053) | Soil microbial communities from a riparian zone of the East river system, Colorado, United States - H3a1 | ecosystem: Environmental > Terrestrial > Soil > Riparian zone | place: USA: East River... | reverse complement strand
TCGATAGGTAGTTCATTAACGAATTTACCTGTATTAATAAAATAAAATTTTTTTGCTGATTCTATTGTTACAATATCTCCTAATAACACCCCATTGATAGGTGAAACTGCTGCACCTAAAATATCAAATCCTACTCCTACATTGCCAATTGAGGCAGGAGCAAAAATTTTTATCATGTTTCCACTCCTCTATAACTGCTATGATAATATACGTAATAAATCAGCAAAAACACCTGCTGCAGTAACACGATTTCCCGCACCATAACCTCTTAATAGTAAAGGCATCGGTTGATAATATTTAGTATAAAAAGCTAATGCATTTTCTCCATTTTTTATTTTATACAGTGGATCATGTGCATCTACTTCTGCAAGTTTGATTTGGCATATGCCCTGTGGTCGAATTATTCCAATAAAACGTAATACCTTACCTATATTACGTGCTTTGTTAATACGATCATAAAAGTATCCATCTAATTCTTTTATTTTTTCTAAAAATTGTTTGATATCTGTAATTTTTTTAAATGAATCAGGAAGTATAGATTCAATTTCAATATCTTTTAATTCTATTTCATATCCTACTTCACGTGCTAGAATTAATAGTTTTCTTGCAACATCTATTCCTGATAAATCATCACGTGGATCAGGTTCTGTAAAACCCATATCTTTTGCTTCTTGTGTAGCTTGAGAAAATGAGACTCCTGCATCTAATTTTCCAAATATAAAAGATAAAGCACCAGATAAAATTCCTTTAAAATAAATTAATTCATCTCCAGTTTGAAGTAATTTTTGTAAATTTTCTATTACTGGTAGTCCGGCGCCAACATTAGTATCGTATAAAAATTTACGTTTATATTTTATTGCATTTAAACGTATTTTTTTATAATATTCAATATTAGTAGTATTGGCTTTTTTATTTGGGGTAACTATATGAAATCTATTAGTAAGAAATATATTATATTGATTAGCAATTTTTTGATCAGAAGAACAATCAATTATAACGGGATTGCATAGATGATGTGTTTTTACTGTATTAATTATTTCATCTATATTAAAAGTATTAGGTGATTGTTGTAATTTGTCTAACCAGTTATCTAATGAAATACCTTTTATATTAATAAGTGATTTTTTTGTATTTGCAATACCACATATTTTTATATCTATGTGTTGTTTTTTTAACTGTTTTTTTTGATGAGATATTTGTTCTAATAACATGCATCCCACTCCACCAGTACCTATTAAAAATACTTCGATTTCTTGGTTAAGGTTAAATAGAGTTTGATGTACTGCTTGCACGCCAAGAATAACATTTGTGCTACTCACTACTACTGAGATAGAACTTTCAGAAGAACCTTGTGCTATAGCGATAATATTAATATTAGTATTAGCGAGTGCTGAAAAAATTTTTGCTGAAATTCCTCTCCGAGTACGCATGCCTGAGCCTATAACCGATATAATGGCTAAATTTTCTATAATATCTATAGGTTCAATGAGTTTGTTTGTTAATTCGAGACGAAATTCTTCTTCTAATACACATCGTGCATGATTAATTTCATGATGAGGTATACAGAAACTAATATTATATGCTGAAGATGATTGAGTGATGAGTACTATCCAAATTTTATCTTTTGACATTGCTGAAAACACACGTGCAGCCACTCCAATCATTCCTTTCATTCCAGGACCAGAAACATTGAACATAGCCATATTATTAAGATGTGTAATACCCTTAATAAAATTTTTTTCATCTTTATTTTTATCAGTAATCAAAGTTCCTATAGCATGCGGCTTAGCTGTATTTTTAATTAAACAAGATATTTGAAATTGAGCAATGGGTGATATTGTTTTTGGATGTAACACTTTGGCTCCAAAATAAGATAATTCCATTGCTTCTTGATATGAAATGTATTTTAATAATTTAGCATCAGGAACTTGTCTAGGATCACAAGTATATACTCCATCTACATCTGTCCAAATTTCACAATAATTTGCTTGTAGACATACTGATAAAACTGCAGCTGAATAATCGGATCCATTTCGACCTAATACTACTAGTTCACCGTGATTATTACCAGCAATAAAGCCAGACATTATAAGAATATCATTTTCAGCAATTGATATATTTTGAATACGAGATTTAGATTCAATAATATCAATTGTAGAATTTAAATAACTACCTATTCCAAGGAGTGTTTTTACTGGATTAATAATAGTTACGGAATGTTCACGTGATTCTAATATACCTTGCATGATTGCTACAGAAATAATTTCTCCAGAACAAATAATTTTTGCATAAATATTATCTGGACATTGTTGTAATAAATTGATACCACGAAGATAATTTTTTAATTTAATAAATTTATTATCGAGCATTGATTTTAATTTTTTGTATGGAAAGTTTTTTTGTCTTTGATTAATTTGACTTAATAAATTTATAAAAGTTAATTCAATTTTAGCAAGACTAGGTTTATTTATTTTTTGATTAATTGTTTCATCGACTATTGTAACCAAATAATTAGTGATTTTTGATGGTGCAGATAATACTACTCCTATTTGTTCATTTTTTATTTTATTTTCAATAATATTAGCGACATGTAAAAAACATTCTGCATTTGCCAGTGAGGTTCCACCAAATTTTAGTATTCTCATGGTTTTTATTTTCCTAAATTTATGCCAAAAAAAACCCGCACTAGTGAAAATGCAGGTTTGGAATGATATATAGAGTACAACCAAAACGATTATATTTAATAATTTTTATTTAAAAATTTTATAATGTTTTAATGTTTTCGATAGCAATTAAGTTGTAAGTATATATGATATTTTGCATTTTAATTTTTTTAGAAGTAATGTTGTATATTTTTATAGTATGCAGTTTTTTATTAAAATATAATTACTAAATAGATTTTTTAAAAAATTTTTAAATATTATAACATATTATTTATTTTTTTTTCTTATTTTATCTATAATTTATTATAATGTATAGATTTTTATGTACAGTAAATAATGTATAATTATATTACATGTATAAACTAATAATGATGTTGATACTAGATATTGTAAATAATTTCATATAATAATATCTTTTTTATAAAGACTATGTTTTATATTAAGATTAGAGTATAATATATAGCTATCATTACTGTATAATTAATAATATAATCAAATATATTAGTTTTATGTAATAATAAAATATGTTAAATTTTATGACACATACAGTTCAAGTTATTATTTCTAAATATGAATTACATGCTCGTATTAATGAATTAGGTCAACAAATCACACAGCGTTATCAAAATAGTAATAGTAATATTTTACTTGTTGGCTTATTACGAGGTTCTTTTATTTTTATGGCTGATTTATGTCGAGCTATTAATATTTCTCATGAAGTAGATTTTATTACTACATCGAGTTATGGAAAAGGTATGTTATCAAGTCAAGACGTAAGAATCTTGAAAGATTTAGAAGAAGATATTTTAGGAAAACATGTATTAATTGTTGAAGATATTATTGATTCGGGTAATACTTTAAGTAAAGTATTAGATATTTTAAAATTACGACAACCAAAATCATTGTCGGTATGCACATTATTAGATAAACCAGAATGTCATGAAGTAAAAATAATGATAGATTATATTGGTTTTTCTATTCCTAATGAATTTATAGTAGGATATGGTATTGATTATGCACAATGTTATCGACATTTACCATATATTGGAAAGGTAGTATTATTTGAATAAATACTCTTTGAGTATCAACAATTGTTCTATAAAATAATAACATTATTATAAAAGAATCATATAGTGAAATAGGAGTTATCCCATTTCACCAATATAATATTATTTAACCTGATATTTGTTTATGTCTAATTTCTTCTAAGGTTTTACAATCAATGCATAAATTAGCAGTAGGTCTTGCTTCTAGTCTACGTATACCAATTTCAATATCACATGATTCACAATATCCAAAATCATTGTTTTCTAATTTTTTTAAAGTTTTTTGTATTTTTTTTACTAATTGTATTGTTCTAGTTCTATTACGAAGTTCGATACTAAATTCTTCTTCTTGTGCTGCGCGATCGACGGGATCAGGAAAATTTCCTGGTTTTTCTTTCATGTAAGACATAGAATAATTATTTTCATTATGCAATTGATTTTTCCAAGCTATCAGTATTTTTTTAAAATGATGAACTTGTTTGATATTCATATATTTTTCATTTTTTTGTTCTTGGTATGGTTGTACTCCTGCCATTACCAGAATACTTAAAGATGAAGTGTTACGATTATTTATTTTTTTCATGTTTTTCCTGTAAAAACTTGTAAGATAAATATTACATAATAGTAAATACATATAATTCATTAAGGATTGATATTTATTAATATATTTTAATAAATATGTATTTTATTTTTAGTGTTGTCTATGAAAACTTTTTAATAAAGATTATTTATAATATCTAAAAATATATCATATTTTTATAAAAATATTTTTATAAAAGATACTATATGATTATTTTAATATAATAACCATATTAGTAATACATTTAAATAATGTATTAAAAAATTCAATTAATAGAATAAAAAAGATGATAAAGCTATGAAATTTGCGTTAGGTGTTAAATATCATGGTCGTAATTATCATGGATGGCAATCTCAGAAAAATACATATACTATTCAATATGAATTAGAAAAAGCTTTATCTAAAATTGCTAATCATAAAGTTGATGTAGTATGTGCAGGAAGAACAGATGCTGGAGTACATAGCATATGTCAAGTAGTACATTTCAGTACTCAAGTAGTGCGTTGTAAAAAATCCTGGATTTTTGGCGTAAATAGTTATTTACCCAATGATATTGCAGTGATATGGATAAAGTTAGTTCCAGAGTCATTTCATGCTCGTTATAGTGCATTGACGAGAAGTTATCGATATATTATTTATAATAATACTGTCCGTCCAGTGATTTTAGAAGGTCAGGTATATCATTATTATAAAAATTTAGATATAGAAAAAATGCATCGATCTGCTCAATATTTAAAAGGAGAACATGATTTTACTACTTTTAGAGCACAGTCGTGTCAATCATCAACTGCTTGGAGAAATATAATTTATATTAATGTAATGCGTATTAATGCATTTGTTGTCATTAACATACAAGCGAATTCTTTTTTGCATCGCATGGTACGTAATATTGTTGGTTCTTTATTAGAAGTTGGGATTCAAAAAAAATCAGAAGATTGGATACAAAAAGTACTAGAATTAAAAAATAGGAGTTTAGCTGGACCTACAGTAGCATCTAAGGGTTTATATTTAATTTCAATAGAATATCCTACTGATTTTAAATTGCCACAGATTACTTGTGGGTCTTTATTTTATTAAATGATATCTGAGATATGATATAATGTATTAATGAAGATATATTATTTATATTTAAAAAACGTTTTATAAAATAATTTATGATCATTAGTTATCACAGTAGATATATAAATTAGTAAATATTGCATTATTTTATTATATTAACAATTCATTATTTTAGATTATAAATAATTGTACTATAAAATTAATATTTTTATTTTATAAATATTTTATATTATTTATTGATTATCATTTATTATATTGGTATTAAAATTTTTTTATATATTTAATATTGCAATTTATAAAAAATTGTATTTGTTCTATGAGAACACTGATATGCTAATAAAACTATTAACTAAAATATTTGGTAATTACAGTGATCGTATTTTGCGTCGCATGCAAAAAATTGTAGATAACATTAATAGATTAGAACCTTTGTATAATAAAATGTCTGATAATGAATTACAAAATCAAACAAAAATATTTCGTTTATCTTTAAGTAAAGGCACATCTTTAGATGCTTTATTACCTTATGCTTTTGCAACCGTACGAGAAGCCAGTAAACGAATTTTTGGTATGCGTCATTTTGACGTACAATTATTAGGAGGTATAGTATTACATAAACAATATATTGCTGAAATGAAAACAGGAGAAGGAAAAACCTTAACCTCTACATTACCTGCTTATTTAAATGCTTTGAGTCAACATGGTGTACATATAGTTACTATGAATGAGTATCTTGCAGATCGAGATTTTAAAAAAAATTCAATTTTATTTTCATTTTTGGGTTTAACGGTAGGTTTAAATAAAATAGGTTTATCTACTCAATTAAAACAACAAGCTTATGCTGCAGATATTACATATGGTACTAATAATGAATATGGATTCGATTATCTTAGAGATAATATGATTTTTCATAGTTCTGAAAGAGTGCAGAGAAAATTACATTATGCCTTACTTGATGAAGTAGATTCTATTTTAATTGATGAAGCTCGTACTCCTTTAATTATATCGGGTTTATCTGAAGATAATTCAATATTATATATTAAAATTAATAAAATTATTCCTTACTTTGTTTGTCAAACACAAAAAAATTCTGACTTGTTATATGTGAAAGGTGATTTCATAATTGATGAGAAACAAAAACAGATTTATTTTACAGATAGAGGTTTGATTAAATTAGAATCTTTACTAGTAGATATTAATGTAATAAATAAAGAGGATTCTTTATATTCAGAAAAAAATATTTTTTTGATACAGCATGTAAATGCTGCGTTACGTGCTCATAATTTGTTTACATGTAATGTAGATTATATTGTACAAAATAAAGAAATTATTATAATTGATGAGCATACTGGTAGACCAATGTTAGGAAGACGATGGTCAGATGGACTGCATCAGGCTATTGAGGCTAAAGAAAATGTAGACATTAAACATGATAATCATACTTTGGCATCTATTACATTTCAAAATTATTTTAGATTATACCAAAAATTATCGGGTATGACAGGTACAGCTGTCACAGAATCATTTGAATTTAGTGCAATATATAATTTAGATACTATTATTATTCCTACACATTGTCCAATGATTAGACAGGATTTACCTGATTTGGTTTTTATGAGTGAAGAAGAAAAAATAGATGCAATTATTAACGATATTCAAAATTGCGCGAAAAAAAAACAACCAGTTTTAGTAGGAACTATTTCAATTGAAAAATCCGAATTAATATCTTCTAAATTACGTAAATTAAAAATTAAACATAATGTTTTAAATGCAAAACATCATTCTCAAGAAGCTAAAATTATTGCTGAAGCGGGACAATTAAATGCAATTACAATTTCTACAAATATGGCAGGGAGAGGTACAGATATAGTGTTAGGGGGTAATTTTAATATCGGTAGTCACATTACTAATAACTTAAAAAATAATTCAATGAATCTCTATGCGTCGGAATGGAAAAAAAGATATGATGAAGTGTTATCTGTTGGTGGATTACATATTATTGGTACAGAAAGACATGAATCAAGACGTATTGATAATCAATTAAGAGGAAGATCCGGTCGTCAAGGTGATAGTGGATCTTCTCGTTTTTATCTTTCTATGGAAGATTCACTAATGAGATTATTTGCTTCTTCTAGCACAATTTCTATGATGAAAGCATTGGGTATAAAATCAGGAGAAGCGATTACACATCCATTTGTGAATAAAGTTATTGCTAATGCTCAAAAAAAAATAGAAAATTATAATTTTAATATTAGAAAACAAGTTTTAGAATATGACAATGTGATTAATGAACAACGTAAAGTGATGTATGAACAAAGAAATCAATTGATTGATATAATAGATATTAGTATCATTATTGATACTATTATACAAGATCTTGTATATAAATTAATTAATATATATATTAAAAAAAACATTAAACGTAAAAATATATTAATGTTAGAGCATAATATTAAAGAACAATTTGGATTAACATTATCTATTATAGACATATTAAATATTAAACCGTGTTTAAATAAAAAAGAAATTATTAATATTATTTTAAAAAAAGTAAAATATGATTATTTTATAAAAAAACAGATCATTAATTCTGAAAATATGAAAATGATAGAAAAATCAGTGATGTTGCATACATTGGATATTTTTTGGAACGAACATTTATCGGCTATGGAATATTTAAGGCACAGCATTCATCTGCAATGCTATGCGCAAAAAGATCCTAAACAAGAATATAAAAGAGAATCTTTTAAATTGTTTTCTTCTATGTTAGAAGCAATAAAATCTGAAGTGATATTTGTACTATATAATATTGATTATGTTAAGTTTACAAAAAAAAATGATCTAAATGATAGTATATTGTCTTGTTATGATTGGTATAATTTAATTTATAATCAATTGTAAAGATTTTTAAAAAATGTTAAAAATATTAATTTGATTTATAGTATGTTGATAATTAACTATTTCTGTTATTTATTGATATAAATATATTGTTCAAGTATTTTTAAAAGTTTTTTATTTTATGTATTATTTATTCAGGAAGTTATTATTTATGAGGATTGAAGAAGATATTAAATTGGGATTTAAAGATGTACTTATTCGTCCTAAGCGTTCTATTTTAAAAAGTCGTTCTGAAGTTGATTTATATCGTCAATTTACTTTTAAACATTCTAAAAATATATGGTCTGGTGTTCCTATTATAGCTTCTAATATGGATACAATAGGAACGTTTAATATGGTGAAAACATTATCGTTATTTCATATATTAACAGCAGTTCATAAATATTATAGTATTATAGAATGGGAGCAATTTATTGCCAATGTATCGGATACAGTATTAAATTATGTTATGGTATCAACGGGAATATCGGATTGTGATTTTATCAAAATCAAACAAATATTTTCATTGTCATCAAAATTAAAATATATTTGTATAGATGTTGCTAATGGTTATTCAGAATATTTTGTAAATTTTTTACAAAAAATAAGAGATTTTTTTCCTGATAAAACTATTTGTGCTGGGAATATAGTCACTGGAGAAATGGTAGAAGAATTAATATTATCAGGAGCAGATATAGTGAAAGTTGGTATTGGTCCAGGATCTGTGTGTACTACTCGTTTAAAAACTGGTATTGGATATCCTCAATTATCTGCTATTATTGAGTGTGCTGATGCGGCTCATGGTTTAGGTGGGCGTATTATAAGTGATGGTGGTTGTATTGTATCAGGCGATATAGCAAAAGCATTTGGAGGTGGAGCAGATTTTGTAATGCTGGGAGGAATGTTATCTGGTCATAATGAATGTGAAGGAAAAATAATTAAAGAAAATAACCAAGATTTTATGTTATTCTACGGCATGAGTTCAAGATCAGCTATGAATCGTTATATTGGTAGTGTAGCCGGTTACCGTTCTGAAGAAGGTAAAACAGTGAAAGTCTTACTTCGTGGTTCAGTAGATGTGACTATACGAGATATATTAGGTGGAATACGTTCTTCATGTACGTATGTTGGTGCTGCAAGTTTAAAAGAATTAACTAAAAGAACAACGTTTGTTCGTGTTTCAGAACAGGAAAATCATATTTTTAATAATCAATATGCACATGATTTATGATGAAATATCATTTTTATTATATAAAATATTTTAAATAATTTATCATAAACAGTATAGAATATAGAGATACACTAGATTTTTTCTAGCAGGAGCAAGTTAATATATTTTATGTTGCATGCTCTGTTAACATTAGTAATATTAATCTATATACACTATTCTCGTATTTTACCTCTCTCTAGTAGTATATATAACATTAATTTATTTTATTAATGTTATAATACCTATTAAATTTTTTATAAGCATTAAATTATATATAGCTATACATATAATTAATATGTAACATATAAGGTATTTGTTGAAATAAAAACAATTGTTAATTTATTTAATGTTTTAATTTTATATAAAAATAACTACATAATAATTGAGAGTAAATAATTCATTAAAATTATATTTTTATTTTTTATAAATCAATTAGATGATAGTAAGGAATAATATCTATGTCAAAAGATTTAAATCGTGATATTGACCCGATTGAAACTTATGATTGGGAACAGGCTATTGAATCAGTTATCAGTAAAGAGGGTTTACAACGAGCAGTGTTTCTCATTCATAAAGTACTGAAAAAAGCACGGAAATATGGATTAAATGATTTTAAACAAGAATATATTAAAAATTATATTAATACTATTGCTGTAGAGAATGAACCTGAATATCCTGGTGATCTTGTTTTAGAAGATCGCATTTGTGCTATTATTCGTTGGAATGCGATTATGATGGTATTACGTGCTTCTAAAAAAAATTTAGATTTAGGAGGACATTTATCATCATTTCAGTCTTCTGCATCGTTATATGAAGTTTGTTTTAATCATTTTTTTCGTGCGTTTAATCAAAAAGATGGTGGTGATTTAGTTTATTTTCAAGGTCATATTTCTCCAGGAGTGTATTCAAGAGCTTTTCTTGAAGGTCGATTATTGAAAGAACAAATAGATAATTTTAGACAAGAAATATATGGAAATGGGTTATCTTCTTATCCTCATCCTAAATTAATGCCAAATTTTTGGCAGTTTCCTACTGTTTCAATGGGATTAGGGCCCTTTTGTGCAATTTATCAAGCAAAATTTTTAAAATATTTGCATAATAGAGGTTTAAAGGATACTTCAGAACAAAAAGTTTATGCTTTTTTAGGAGATGGTGAAATGGATGAACCAGAATCTAAAGGAGCTATTTCAATTGCGGTGCGAGAAAAATTAGACAATCTTATTTTTATCATTAATTGTAATTTACAAAGATTAGATGGTCCAGTAATTGGTAATGGGAAAATTATTAATGAATTAGAAAATATTTTTCATGGAGCCGGTTGGAAAATCATAAAAGTAATATGGGGTGGTCTTTGGGATACATTATTTAATAAAGATATCAGTGGAAAATTAATTCACTTAATGAATGAAACATTAGATGGAGATTATCAAACTTTCAAATCAAAAAATGGAGCGTATATAAGAAAACATTTTTTTGGAAAATATAGAGAAACATTAAAATTAGTCGATGATATGACCGATGATCAAATTTGGGAATTAAATCGTGGAGGACATGATCCTAAAAAAATTTATGCTGCTCTTAAAGAAGCGCAAACTTCTAAAGAACAACCAGTGGTTATTTTAGCGCATACTATAAAGGGTTATGGTATGGGACCTATTGCAGAAGGTAAAAATATTGCACATCAAATAAAAACAATGAATATAGAAGAATTATTTTATATTCGAGATAAATTTAATATTCCTATAAAAAAAGACGATATTGAAAAATTACCTTATTTTGTTTTTAATGAAAAAGATCCTGAGTACCATTATATTCATAATCAAAGAAAAAAATTAGGTGGATATATTCCTACACGTTTACCTCGATTTACTGAACTATTAAAGTTACCAACATTAAATGATTTTAAATCTTTGCTCAATGCACAAAAAAAAGAAATCTCAACTACTATAGCTTTTGTACGTGTATTAAATATCATGTTAAAACATTCTTCTATTAAAAATAGAATTGTACCTATTATTGCTGATGAAGCTCGAACATTTGGCATGGAAGGTTTATTCCGTCAAATAGGTATATATAATTTAGAAGGTCAAAAATATACTCCTCAAGATCGTGAACAATTATTATATTATCGAGAAGAAAAAAAAGGTCAGGTTTTACAAGAAGGAATTAATGAGTTAGGTGCTGCTGCCTCTTGGTTAGCTGCAGCAACTTCATATAGTACAAATAATTTTCCAATGATTCCATTTTATATCTATTATTCTATTTTTGGTTTTCAAAGAATAGGTGATTTGTTTTGGGCAGCAGGAGATCAACAAGCAAGAGGATTTTTAATAGGAGGTACATCGGGTAGAACAACATTAAATGGAGAAGGATTGCAACATGAAGATGGTCATAGTCATATTCAGTCTTTAACAATACCGAATTGTATATCTTATGATCCTACTTATGCTTATGAAATAGCTGTTATTATGCATGATGGATTGCGTCGTATGTATGGTGAAAAACAAGAAAATATATATTACTATATTACGACAATGAACGAGAATTATGTTATGCCTGCTATGCCTAAAGATATAGAACAAGGTATCTGTAAAGGAATATATAAATTAAATAGTTTGACTGGATTGAAAGGTACTATTCAGTTAATGGGTTCTGGTGCTATTTTACCCATTGTATGTACAGCTGCTGAAATTCTATTAAATGATTATGGAATAGGATCAGAGATTTATAGTGTTACATCTTTTACGGAATTGGCTCGGAATGGACAAGATTGTGATAGATGGAATATGTTACATCCTACTAAAAAACGGAAAATACCATATATTGAAAAAATTATGAGTAGTTATCCTGCAATAGCTGCTACAGATTATATGAAATTATTTGCTGAACAAGTTCGAGCATATATTCCTGCTATTACGTATCGCGTATTAGGAACAGACGGCTTTGGTCGGTCAGATAGTAGAAAAAATCTTCGTCATTACTTTGAAATAGATGCATATTATATTGTTATTGCTGCTTTAGGTTTATTATCACAACAAGGAATTATTGATTCTACATTAGTCTCTGATGCCATTGTTAAATTCAACATTGACATTAATAAAATTAATCCGCGTTTAGCATGAAAGGTGAATAGATGTGAAGATTGAGGTAAAAGTCCCTGACATTGGTACAGAAACAGTAGAAATAACTGATATTTTAGTTTGTATAGGAGAAAAAATAAAAAAAGATACTGGATTAATGATCGTAGAAGGACAAAAAACATCAATGGAAATACCATCTCCATATGAAGGTGTAATAATATCAATTAAAGTTAAAATCGGTGATCAAATAAATACTGGTACTTTGATTATGATATTGGAACATTGTAAATCAGAATTATCTCAGAATCAAGAAAACCAAATATCATTATCTTCTATAACAATAGATAATAAGAATAAACATGAGAATATCAATAACGAAAATTTTATTCATGCTACTCCAGTTATTCGTCGTCTAGCAAGAGAATTAAATATTGATTTAACCAATATAATAGGCACAGGTCCTAAAAAAAGAATTTTAAAAGAAGATATTCAAAACTATCAGATAAACAGTTGTGAACAAAGAACAACATTAGAATCGATAAAAAAAAATAATACAATACAAGATATTGTTGAAAGTATAGATGAAATTCCTTTAACTAAAATAGAACAAAGATCAGGAAAAAATTTATATAATAATTGGAATAATGTGCCTCATGTTACTCAATTTGATGAATCAGATATTACTGAATTAGAAGCTTTTCGTGTTGAATATAATGCTAGTATAAAAGAAAAAGATAGTAAAATTAAATTAACATTATTAGTATTTATTATAAAAATATTATCAAATGCATTAAAAAAATTTCCACGTTTTAATAGTTCTCTTTCTGATAATCATCAATATTTAATTGTAAAGAAAAATATTAATATCGGTATTGCTGTTAATACATCTGACGGCTTATTAGTACCAGTTTTAAAAAATACAAATATAAAAACTTTATTAGAAATTGCCACTGAATTAAAAGAAATATCTGAAAAAGCGAGAAATCATTCTCTTGATTTATTAGATATGCAGGATAGTTCTTTTACGATTTCTAATTTAGGTGGAATCGGTGGGACTATATTTACTCCTATTATTAATGTTCCAGAAGTAGGTATTTTAGGTGTTTCCAAAGCATCAATAAAACCTATTTGGAATGAAAAAACATTTATTCCTCGATTAATATTACCACTATCTTTATCTTATGATCATCGTGTAATAGATGGAGTATATGCTGCTAATTTTATCGTTTTTATTAATAAATTACTGTCAGATATTCGTTTGATTATGATATAAATATTAACAATAATTTCTTATAAAATACTATATGTAATCATTAAGAAATAACATATTATATAGTTAATAAAATTATTTTATGTCAACTATAATGGATTTATTAATGAAAAAAACAATTCATACAGATGTTGTTGTAATTGGATCGGGTCCTGCAGGATATTCTGCAGCTTTTCGTTGTGCTGATTTAAATTTACAAACTATATTGATAGAACGCTATTGCTCATTGGGAGGCGTTTGTTTAAATGTTGGTTGTATTCCTTCTAAGGCTTTATTGCATATTGCGAATACTATTCATGAAGCTAACAATATAAAAAAATGTGGTATTGAGTTTAATCAACCTATTATAAAGTACAATAAAATTCAGCATTGGAAAAATACTGTAATAAATACTCTTACTACAGGTTTAAGTAGTATGGCTAATAAAAGAAATATTAAAGTGATTAATGGTATCGCTAAATTTATTAATGCCCATTCTATATTAGTGACAGACAATGATAAAGAAATTATTATTATATTTAAACATGCGATTATTGCAACTGGATCATATGCTATAAAGTTACCAGGTATGCCATATCATGATCATCGAATATGGAATTCTACACGTGCTTTAGAAATACAAGATATTCCAAAAAAATTATTAATTGTAGGAGGTGGAATAATTGGTTTAGAAATGGGAACAGTCTACCATTCATTGGGATCACAAATTGATATTATTGATACAGGATCACAGATTTTACCGGCAGTAGATAAAGATGTTATTAAAGTTTTTATTAATGCAATTTGTAAAAATTTTAATTTAATTATGAATAGTAAAATATTGAATGTAGAAGCTAAAAAAGAAGGTGTAACAATTTTTATGCAAGATCATAATTTTTTACAGAAATCTATTTGTTATGATGCGGTTTTAATTGCTATTGGTCGTGCACCTCGTTCTCAAGATTTAAATTTAAAATCAATTGGTATTATATGTGATGACAATAATTTTATAAAAGTAGATAATCAATTACGTACTAATATATCTCATATTTATGCTATTGGAGATGTTATTGGACAACCCATGCTAGCACATAAAGGAATACATGAAGGACATATAGTTGCAGAAGTCATAGCAGGTAAAAAGTATTTTTTTAATCCTAAGGTGATTCCCTGTGTTGCATATACTAATCCTGAAATTGCTTGGGTTGGAATTACAGAAATAGAAGCTATTAAATTAAAATTAAATTATGAAACTGCTGTATTTCCTTGGTCAGCTTCTGGACGATCTCTTGCGTCTAATTCTAATATAGGATTAACTAAATTAATTTTTGATAAAAATAATCATCGTATAATAGGTGGTTTAGTAATTGGAAAACATGCTAGCGAATTATTATCAGAAATTGCATTATCTATTGAAATGGGTTGTGATGCAGAAGATATTTCTTTAACAATACATCCTCATCCGACTTTAAGTGAATCAATAGGATTGGCATCTGATATATATCAAGGAACAATTACCGATTTAATTAATGTTAAAGTAAATAGATAGCATGTATAAGTTTTTTCGATATTTTTAAAAGATGGATTTTAGGAAATAGAGAAATGTTATTATTAAATAATCATAATATTCTCTATTTCCAATTTGCGATATTTGTGTATTAAATATTTTATAGTTAATTTATCATATATCTGTTAAAACATTATATTTTATAGATTATTTGACAATTTTTTTTAATTTAAAACAAATATATTTTAATATTATACTATAAAATATTAATTTTATTTTTTAATATTGTTAAGAGAGTTGTTATAAAATTGTTAACGGTACTTTTAATACATTATTGGTAATATAATAATATTAATCAATATAAATGTTATCCATAAGGATATGTGTAATATGTATTAAATATATAAGATAATTTATAGTACAATATTAAATAATGTTAGTTATATTAATTTTTTTAATAGACATTCTACTATTTTTAGAATGCGATAACTTGTTTTATTAATATTGTTTTTAAAATTATACATTGCGTTTTTATTCGCAGTATCGGAGATAGCACGAATAATTAAAACAGATGTATTGAATTTATAACATGTTTGTGCTATTGCTGTAGATTCCATTTCAATGGCAATAGCAGATGGAAAATTATTTTTTATTAATCTTCGTGAATATTGTTCATGAATAAAGGAATCTCCTGTTAACATTAAACCTTCTTGATATTGATAATGTAATTTTTTAATACATCTTTTTAATATTAAAATTAACGGTTTATTTATTATAAAATATTTAGGATTATTTGGTATTTGTCCTATTTTATAATTAAATATTTTTAGGTTAACATCATAGTAACACGTTTTATTAGGAAGAATAATATCTCCTATATTTAATTTTTTGCTTAAACTACCAGCAGTACCAATACTAATAATAATATCAGGTTGATAACACATTAAAATGATAGTTGTTGCTATAGCAGCAGACACTTTTCCAATACCAGATTCTATTAAAATTATATTTATGCCATGTAAATATCCTATATGACATATATAATTTCCAATTGTTTTATTTTTATATTGTGTGATTTTATTTTGAAGTAGAATAATTTCTTGCTTCATTGCACCAATAATTCCAACTCTCATTTTTTTTATTAATTTATTTTATTAGTTATATTATTATTGAATTAATAATGTCGATAATTATTATTTATATCTAAATTTTTACATACCAAAAGATAAACCACATCCACAAGTGCTTTTCGCATTTGGATTAGATATAATAAATTTTGATCCTTCTAAGTCTTCTTTATAATCTATTGTGCCACCCATTAAATATTGTAAACTAATTGGATCAATGATTAAATATACATTCGATTTTTTAATTATTGTATCATTTGTATTTTTTTTAGAATCAAGCATAAATTCATATTGAAATCCATTACATCCTCCTCCTATAATATATATACGTAATTTAAGATTTTCATTTTTTTTTGTTTTTATTACATGATGTATTTTTTCAGTAGCTTTATCTGTAATATTTAAAGGTAATTTTTTTATAGTGTTCATTTATGCATCCTAAAATTATATATAAATATTATTAACAGAAATAGTATATCGATATTATGTGATTATTTTTATTACATAGTTCATTAAGGATGTGTTAAAATTATTTTAGTGATATCCTTAGTCTGATTGTTTTCTCAAAAATGTAGGAATGTCTAAATAATTTGATTTTTTAGTTTTTTTTATTGTTGATCCAAAAGTATCTTTAATATTGATTTTTTTATTATTTATATGATTACGATTAAAATTAGGATATCTATAATCTGTTAGCGCATCTCTATTAGATTTGTTTTTTATGATATTTATGTCAGATCTATTTTCTATACCAATACCTGTAGCTACTACTGTAACGCGTAAAGCATCTTTCATTTCAGGATCTAAGGAAGTACCTATAACCACTGTAGCATTATCAGATGCAAAGGATCTAATTGTATTACCTACAGTTTCAAATTCATCTAATCTCATATCAAATCCAGCTGTAATATTTACTAATACACCTCTAGCTCCTGATAAATCAATATCTTCTAATAATGGACTTGAAATAGCTATATCAGCCGCTTCTTCAGCTCTATCTTCACCTGAAGCTACCCCTGTTCCCATCATTGCGTATCCCATTTCAGACATTACGGTACGTACATCAGCAAAATCTACATTCATTAATCCTGGTCGAGTGATTAACTCTGCAATTCCTTGAACAGCACCTTTAAGTACGTTATTAGCTGCACCGAATGCATCAAGAAGAGATATTCCTCTATTCAGTACCTTTAATAATTTATCATTTGGAATGATAATTAATGAATCTACATATTTTGATAATTCATGAACACCTTGTTCAGAGAAATTCATACGTTTTTTACCTTCGAAACTAAAAGGTTTAGTGACTACTGCAACAGTTAAAATATCTAATTCTTTTGCTACTTCTGCTAAAACAGGCGCAGCACCAGTACCAGTACCTCCTCCCATGCCTGCAGCAATAAAAATCATATCAGCACCTTCTACTACAGATTTTAATGTATCTCGGTCTTCTTCAGCAGATATTTTCCCAATTTCAGGATTTGCACCTGCTCCTAATCCTTTAGTAACATTATGTCCAATTTGTATTGTTTTTCCTACTTCAATTTTTCGCAATGCTTGTGAATCTGTATTAATGGCAAAAAATTCTACTCCTTCTATTTTTTCTCTTACCATGTGTTCTACTGCATTATTACCACCTCCTCCTACACCGATTACTTTAATTACAGCATCATTACTTAATTCTACAGATTGTTCAAACATAATATATTCTCCATTTTTATGTTTTTATTATTTTTATTTTATTTTTTTAACCAGTTATTAATAGATTTGAATAAATTTATAATATATTTTTTTTCTTTTATTTTTTTTTCATTTTTTATATAGTATTTTTTTCCATAATGTAATAAACCTACTGCTGTAGATAGATATGCTGATGTATGATTTTTTTCTATTCCATTGATTTTATTTGGGTATCCTATTCTAACGGGTAAATTAAATATCTTTTTAGCACAATCTATAATACATTCAATTTGAGTTCCACCACCGGTGAGGACAATACCTCCTTCTAGTTTTGTTTTTATTCCTTGATAATATAAATATTCTTGTACAGTTTGTATTTCATAATTTACTAATTTTAATAATTCAATATATCTTAATTTAATAATTTTTATTAAATAATCTTTTTTTAATGTATTTTTTAAAATATTATTAGGATTATCTATTTTTTTTTCTTCATTATATTGAATAATTTTAGTAGTCTCAGATCCATATTTTTCTTTAATAGTTTCTGCAGTATTATGTGATGTTGATAATGCATATGCAATATCACTGGTAACTATATTTCCTGCATATGGAATGACTTGACTATATTCTATTACTCCATTAACATAAATAGTAATATCCATTGTTCCACTGCCAATGTCAATCATACAAACACCAAGTTCACATTCTTCTTGTGTTAGTACTGCTTTACTAGAAGCTAATCCAGAAAAAATGAGTTTATTAATATATAATCCACATTTTTCAACAGTTTTAATAATATTTTTTTTAATATCATGATGACAAGTAATTAAATGTACATTAGATTGTAATCGCATGCCTGATAATCCAATTGGATTTTTTATTCCTTTTTGATTATCAATAGAGTATTCTTTTGGAATGATATGTAAAATATTATGATTGTTTTTAATTCGTACACATTGTGAAATATGTATGGCGTGTTGTATATCTTCTTTTGTTACTTCATTATCATATATTGGAATAATACCTATTTCATTATGACAACAGATATATTGAGTAGATAATGCTAAATATACAGAATGAATTTTGCAATTAGCCATTATTTCTGCTTGATTAATCGATTTTTTTATACATTTCATAACAGCTTTTAAATCATTTATCACACCTTTATCTACACCTTTTGATGTACATTGGCCAATTCCAATTATATTAATAATATTATCTTTTAATATTTCTCCTACTACAACAACAACTTTACTAGTTCCTATGTCTAATCCTACTACGAGTTTTTTATTTATAGATTTAATCATTATTCTTAAGCCTAAGTAAATAGTTTTTATTATTAATGTATTTTATATTAGAATAATATCTATTTTGGAAAAGAACTGGACGAATGTAAAATTAATGATATTTAATGTATTGTGTAATTTGAAATTTATATTAATTATATTTAAACAGTCAATACAAATATTTAATTAAAATATTATAAATAAATATTAAAAATATTTATATTTTTTCTGCAATTCGTAGTACAGCACTACGTGCTTTAAAGTTTTTTATAATTTCTTCTTTACTAGGTAATATTTTTTTTATGATTTTTAGTTTTACTATTTTTATTTTTTTTATTTGTTCTTCTGTGATAGGTAAACCAATAGGTAATTGTGCTGTTTTACTGTTCTCTATCATAAATTTTTTTACAATTCGATCTTCTATAGAGTGGAAGCTAATTACTAATAATCTTCCTCCTGGAATCAATAGATTAATCACATATTTTAATATTGTTTTAATTTCTTCTATTTCATTATTTATATGTATTCTAATTGCTTGAAAGCTACGTGTTGCTGGATGTTTAAATTTATTATACAGTGGTATACTTTTAGTAATGATACTCGCAAGTTCTTTTGTGGTGGTAATAGGATTTATTTTATTTTTATAATAAATATTATGTGCAATTTTTTTTGAAAATCTTTCTTCACCAAAATTTTTAAGTATGAATGCTATTTCTTTTTCTTTAGCTGTTTTTAACCATTGTGATGCTGATATTCCTATTTTTGGATTCATACGCATATCCAAAGGACCATCATGCATAAATGAAAAACCTCTATTAGCATTATTTATTTGTGATAAAGATGTGCCTAAATCTAGTAAAATTCCATTCACTTTACCTACTATATTTTTTTCTTTTGCATAGTCTGGTATTCTAGAAAATACGTCATGAATAATATTGAATCTCGTATCATGAATATTTTTAGCTGATAATATTGCATAAGGATCTCTATCTATGGCATACAATACACCTTTGATACCTAGATGATCTAAAATTTTAACTGAGTGTCCTCCATTTCCAAATGTTCCATCAATATAAATACCATTTTTTTTAATATTTAAAAATTTTATAGATTCATTTAATAAAACCGGAATATGTTTTTTTATTTTTTTCATGTTTAATTATTGATATTAGAAATGTATTTAATTACGTGATACACTTACTATGCCTGATCTAGCAATTTCTGTTATTTTTGTTATTTGTCTTATAATTTTTAAAAATGTATCTAATTTTTCACTTGTTCCAGACAGTTGAATAATATAACTTGTTGAGGTAACATCTACAATTTGCCCGCGAAAAATATCAGTTGTTCTTTTTATATCGTCTTTAATAGAATTTTTGGTATGAATTTTAATTAATATAATCTCTCTTTCTATATGTGGATATTTACCAATTTCTATTACTGTTAAGACATCTATTAATTTATATAGTTGTTTTTTAATTTTTTCAATAGATTGCACATTACCTACAGTTTGAATAGTCATTCGAGATAAAGATGAATCTTCTGTAGGCGCTACTGTTAAACTTTCTATATTATAACCTCTTTGTGAAAATAATCCTATTACTCTAGATAAAGATCCGGATTCATTTTCTAATAAAATAGATAAAATTTTTTTCATGATTTATTATCCTGATTGTTTCTTAACCACATTTCATTCATACCTCCTCCTCGAATTTGCATAGGATAAACATGTTCTACAGCATCAATTAATATGTCCACGAAAACTAGAGCACCTTTATTTAAATAATTGAGAGCCATTTTTAATTTTTCTTTTAATTCTGATGGTTTTTTAATTAAGATACCAATATGTCCATAGGATTCAGCTAATTTGACGAAATTAGGCAGAGAATGCATATAAGAATGAGAATGTCTACCTGCATAAATCATATCTTGCCATTGTTTTACCATACCTAGAGCATGATTGTTGAGATTCATTATTAAAATAGGTAATTGATATTGTAATGCCGTAGATAGTTCTTGAATATTCATTTGTATACTACCATCGCCTGTTATACAAATAACTATATCTTTTGGAAAGGCTAATTTAACTCCTAATGCTGCAGGTAATCCAAATCCCATGGTACCTAAACCACCTGAATTAATCCAGTATTTTGGTTTACAAACAGATAATATAACGCAGTAAACATTTGATGTTGTCCTACATCAGATGTAATATAAGCTTTTCCTTCTGTTAGTTCCCATAATGTTTGAATGGCAAATTGTGGTTTTATTGCGTGTTCTGTTTTATCATACTGTAAACTATTTAATTTTTTCCAAGTGTAAATAGTATTCCACCAATGGCTGAGATCTTTTTTCTTAACGTTATTTTTATGTTCTAATATTTTTAGCATTTTTTGTAAAATTAATTTAGCATCACCTATAATGGCAATATTCGCAATAACGGTTTTTGAAATTGAGGTAGGATCAATATCAATGTGTAATATAATAGCATGAGGACAGTATTTTTTTAGATTATTAGTAGTCCTATCATCAAATCTAACGCCGATTGCAAAGATAACATCTGCATGATGCATGGCCATATTAGCTTCATATGTACCGTGCATACCTAACATATGAAGATTCTGTGGATGTGTACCAGGAAATGCTCCGAGTGCCATTAACGATGTAGTCACAGGCATTTTTAATGTTTCTGCAAATATACGCAGTTCATTATTACTATTTGAAATAATGACGCCTCCACCAATATATATAACTGGTTTATTTGCATTTAATAAAATCTTCAATGCTTGATTAATTTGATCTATATCTATTTTGATATTAGGATTATAAGATCGCATTGTGATTGAATGAGGCCAATAATAAGGTTTTTTATTTGAGATATTTAATATATCTTTTGGTAAATCTATTACAACAGGTCCTGGTCTTCCAGTTGATGCAATCCAAAAAGCTTTTTTGAAAATTATAGGAATGTCTTCTGTTTTTTTTACTAAAAAACTATGTTTTACTACTGGACGAGATATACCAATCATATCACATTCTTGAAAAGCATCTGAACCAATTAATGCAGATGATACTTGTCCTGAAATTATAACTAGTGGAATAGAATCCATATAAGCAGTAGCTATCCCAGTAATGGCGTTAGTAGCTCCCGGACCTGAGGTTACTAATACTACACCAATTTTTCCAGTAGATCGAGCATATCCATCAGCCATATGAGTAGCTCCTTGTTCATGTCGTACCAATATATGATTGATGCCACCAATAGTTTTTAATGCATCATATATATCTAGTACAGCACCTCCAGGATATCCAAAGATATATTTTATACCTTGATCAATTAACGATCGAATAACCATTTCAGCACCTGATAACATTTCCATCGTTGTCTCCAGGGGGATATAATGTGAGTGTTAATTTAAATATATAATATAAATATCAGATATTAATTACTGCATAATATATTATTATTTATAATCTTTATTATAGCGTATTATAGTTAAATATAGTTGATTAAAAATTAATTTTTATAAGAAATGATAAAATAATATTTTATATGATTCATTTGTTTAATATGTATAATAATTAAGTAAAATTTATAATTTTTTTAATATATATCATGTATAAACTTCACGAATGATAAATCCTGTATTTTATATATTGCATTTTAGTGCGTGCATTGAAATGATATTAATGTAGATTAAGTCATTTATAATTGAATGTATAATATAAGACATATTGTTTAATTAAAAAAAGATAATTTTTTAGTATATTTCATTTCTATGTTTTTTATTAACGGATGCATTACTAATATATAATACATAGCTAATTGTTATTGTTTTTTCAAAACTTTAAACATAGTTATTATTATATCTATATGAATAGGATATAAATATTTTTATAATATTCATTATAATCAGATGTTATTGGTATTTTTATTATAATAAAATCAACGTTTGCATCTTAATATAATTTATTTTAGGTGATCTTTTTAATTTTTTATTATTATTGGTTCTATCTGTAAATAATAAAAATATATTTATTATACAAGATAATAATATAATATTATTTTTTTAATTTTTCTATAAACTGGAATGAATATATTCTAATAATAAATGAAATATACAGTTTTATAGAGATAAGATATTTTAATTTTTGATACTATACAACTCTAACTGATAAATATTTAGTTTATGATAATTATATTTTTATCTTTAGAAATGTATATATAAAAATATATTTTATTCAATTTTTATACATTATGTATATTTTATATTTTTACATTAATATTTTAAAATATTTTTATTCAGTAGAAAGATACATACATATATTAATAATATAGTAAATCTTATAAAAATCTATTTCTAGGATTTTAATAAATGATCATTTTAAATATTTAGGATACATTGTAATTATGAGAATAAATCATGAACATGATACCTATGATATTGTCAAAATTTATATTTATAACAGTAGTTTGGTTATTATTTTTTGGAAGTTCTTATAGTAATAAAAATTTTATAAACACGAAATATTTATTGCAACCTTTGTCAACGTTGTCACCGATATTAGATAAAGTCATGCCATCAATAGTCAGTATTAAAATCGAAGGTGATTTGAATATTCAAGATTCTTATATTTATCAACGTTTTAAACCTTTTTTTAATAAAACATCGCCTTTTTGTAATACTCGATCACCATTTTATAAATCTACTGTATGTCAAGGGTTATATGGTCATAATTCTCATAAAGAAAGATTTCAAGCTTTAGGGTCAGGTGTAATATTAAATGCAAAAAAAGGATATGTGGTAACTAATAATCATGTTGTTGAACATGCTAATAAAATTAGAGTTTTTTTAAATGATGGTAGTCAATATGAAGCCAAAATTATTGGGCGAGATGTAAAATCGGATATAGCTTTAATTCAATTACAAAATATAAAGAACTTGATTGCTATTCAATTAGCAAATTCTGATTTATTACGTGTAGGAGATTATACAATTGCAATTGGGAATCCTTATGGATTAGGTGAAACTGTAACATCTGGTATTATTTCTGCATTAGGAAGAAGTAATTTAAATATTGGAGATTATGAAAATTTTATTCAAACTGATGCAGCTATTAATCGCGGTAATTCTGGTGGAGCGTTAATTAATTTAAAAGGAGAATTAATTGGTATTAATACTGCTATTTTAGCTCCAGATGGAGGTAATATTGGCATTGGTTTCGCTATTCCTGGAAATATAGTTAAAACATTAGCTGAACAAATATCTTCTTTAGGATGTATTCAACGTGGTAAATTAGGTGTAATAGGTGTAAATATAAATGCAAAATTGGCAAAAATAACAAGATGCAATATTCATAATGGCGCTTTTATTCAGCAAGTGTTACCACATTCTTCAGCTGAAATGATAGGAATAAAATCAGGAGATATCATCCTATATTTAAACAAAAAACCAATTTTTGGTTTTTCAAATTTACGAGCAGAAATGAGTTCTTTGCCAATTAATACTATAATAAAATTAGTAGTATTTAGAGATAAACAACTTAAAGTATTTTTTTTAAAATTAGATGATACTACACTAAAGAAAATAACATCGACAATGTTATTAAAAAATAAAACTAATCTCAGTTAAACACAATATTATTATAGTAATTAATAAACATACTACATTATATGTTGAGCAATTACGATATAATGGAGTGAATATTATTGTTTAGATTAATATTTAAAATAAAAAGTAATAATATGAATATTGCTTTATTATCATAATATAAAATTATGATTATGAGCCTGAATATATTAATATTCAGGCGTAATAATAATTATAGATAATATATTTATTCAATATTTCTAAGTAACTGATTTATAGCTGTTTTTTCTAATGTTTGAGAATCTACTTTTTTAACTATTATTGCACAATAAAGATTATGCGTATTATTTTTAGATGGTAAGCTACCAGGTACAACAACAGATTTTTCAGGTACTTTTCCATAATAGATATCTCCAGTTTCTCGATTATATATTTTAGTACTTTGTCCGATATAAACACCCATAGAAATTACAGAACCGGCTCCTATAATTACACCTTCTACTATTTCAGAACGTGCACCAATAAAACAATTATCTTCAATAATAGTAGGATTAGATTGCAGAGGTTCTAATACACCTCCAATACCAACACCACCTGAAATATGAACATTTTTCCCAATTTGAGCACAAGAACCTATTGTAGCCCAAGTATCTATCATGCTACCTTCATCAATATAAGCACCGATGTTAACATAAGAAGGCATGAGAATTACATTCTGACCAACAAAAGCACCTTTTCTAACAGTGGCTGGAGGAACTATTCTAACTCGTTCTTTTTTAAATTTTAATTCATTATAATTTTTATATTTTAAGGGAATTTTATCATAATAGGATGTATAGATATCATGATAGACTTTATTTTTTTGAATGTGCATATATAATAATACTGCTTTTTTAATCCATTGATTAGTAATCCACTGTGTTGATATTTTTTCTGAAACACGTAATGTACCGTTATCTAACATTTTTATAGTATGATAGATAGCATCAGTAGCAGTCGCATTAATATTTTTTTCATTGATAGTATTAATATTTTCAAAAGTGTTTTCAATAATATTTTGTAATTGCTGCATAGTGTAATTAACCTGAAATTGTATTTTTATTTATTATATATTATAGATTGGTATTATTTTTAATATTGAAGAAATTATATATTTAAAGTTTATAATTAATTATTGTACCATCAATATAATTAACTAAATACATGACCATGTTCATATTTTCATATGATAATTAAGATGTATTAATCATTATTGATTAAAATTGAAGTAATATCTTCTTTTTTCTGTAAAGTAAGAATTTCACATCCATATTGTGTTACTAAAATAGTATGCTCATATTGAGCGGATAAACTATGATCTTTGGTTTTTATTGTCCATCTATCTTTCATACATCGGACATATCGTTTACCAGCATTAACCATCGGTTCAACAGTAAAAATCATCCCTGTTTGTAAAATGATATTTTGATGATTATTCGTCTCATTATAGTGTAATACTTGTGGTTCTTCATGAAAAAGTTTTCCTATGCCATGTCCGCAATATTCATGTACTACAGAAAAATTTTTACATTTCACATATTTTTCTATTGATTCACCTAATATCCTTAAAGGTATGCCAGGTTTTATTAAACGTAATGCTAAATATAAACTATTTTGAGCTACATTACATAATCGTTTGCTAAGTATACTAGGATTACCAACATAAAACATTGTTGATGTATCACCATGATATCCATCTTTTATTATAGTGACATCTATATTTATAATATCCCCTTTTTTTAGTTTTTTTTGAGCATTAGGAATACCATGACAGACTATGTCGTTTACAGAAGTACATATTGATTTTGGATAACCATTATATCCTAAACATGCAGGAGTGGCTTTTTGTTTGTTAATAATGTAATTATGGCATATTTGATTTAAATCTTCTGTTGTGATATTCGGTTCTATATAGTCTTCAATCATATCTAGTACTTCTGCTGCTAATTTACCTGCTATTCTAATTTTATTTATTTCTTCATTATTTTTAATCATCTTATTATTCATTTTTTCTCTTAAATATATTAGTAATAAAATTATAGATTTAGAAGATTGTGAATCTATATTATAATAATTTTATATATCATATTTTTTAAAATACTAATAATATTATAATGCACTAGTATTTTACATATTTATGAATACAGTAAGTTGTTATTTTAAATTTTGATTTATTTTAACTCACATATTTAATGTTTACTTTATAGAATAAAAAAGGAATAGTTTAATGATATCATTGTCAATGAGAGATATGATAAAAGCTGGGGTACATTTTGGTCATCAAACTCGTTATTGGAATCCAAAAATGAAGCCATTTATTTTTGGATCTAGGAACAGAGTACATATTATCAATTTAGAAAAAACGATGCCCATGTTTAATAGTGCTATATTAGAATTACAAAAAATTGCTTCTCGTAAAGGAAAAATATTATTTGTAGGTACTAAACGAGCGGCTAGTAAAGAAATAAAAAAATCTGCTATCGCATGTCAACAATTTTATGTAAACCATCGTTGGTTAGGTGGTATGTTAACTAATTGGAAAACAGTGCGACAATCTATTAGTCGTTTAAAAGATTTAGAAATAGAATCACAAAATGGTACATTTAATCAATTGACTAAAAAAGAAGTATTAATACGTACCCGAGAGTTAGATAAATTAGAAAATAGTCTTGGTGGTATTAAAAAAATGGGTGGTTTACCGGATTCTTTATTTGTAATTGATGCAGAACATGAACGTATCGCAATAAAAGAAGCAAACAATTTAGGGATTCCAGTGTTTTCTGTTGTAGATACAAATTCTAATCCGGATGGAATTGATTATATTATTCCTGGTAATGATGATGCTATTAGAGCTGTAACTTTATATTTAACAACAATATCTAGAGCGATTACAAATAGTTATATTAAATATGATATTAAAAATCAAACATCTACTATTATATAATAATATAATATATTTTTATAATTTATAGAATACTTAGGAGATGAAAATTATGATTAATATTACTGCTTCTCTTGTAAAAGAATTGAGATTACGTACTGGGGTAGGAGTAATGGAATGTAAAAAAGCATTAATAAAAAATAAAGGCAATATAGAATATTCAGTAGATTATTTAAGGAAATTAGGAATTTCAAAAGCAGAAAAAAAACTAAACACAGTTACTACTCAAGGATCTATTTTTACATTTTGTAGTAATAATGTTTCTGCAATTTTAGAATTAAATTGTGAGAGTGATTTTGTTGCTAAAGATAATCAATTTATTATTTTTGGTAATAACATTGTTAGATCTATCTGTGATAAAGCAATATATAACATTCATATATTACGAAAAAAATTTGAATCTAAAAGAATTGAATTGATTTCAAAATTTGATGAAAATATTTTTATAAAAAGAATAAATTTTTTAAGTAATAATTATATTGGTACATATGTACATGGTACACGTATTGGAGTGTTAGTCGGTACAAATACATTTATTACTCAAGCATTAATAAAAAATATAGCTATGCATATTGCAGCTAGTAAACCTGAGTTTTTAAATTCATATATGATTCCTGACAATATAATAAATCGTGAACGCAATATTCAATTAGAAATTGCGATGAAATCGGCAAAATCCAATTTTATAGCAGATAAAATAGTTCAAGGAAGAATGTCTAAATTTACTGATAGTATTTCTTTAATGGGACAAAAATTTATTTTAGATCCAGAGTATACTGTTAATCAATATCTTTTGAATAATAATACCACAGTTACATCGTTTGTTAGATTTGAAATAGGAGGTTGATTTTAAAAAATAGTAAAAAAAGTATAAATAATAAATTTTTTTTTAAAAGTATAACTTTTAAGAACCGCTAAAATAAAGCGGTTCTTGCATGTTGATGTTATTGAAAAAATATAATATCTCAATATAATCAATTTATTAAGAATAAGATTATATAATTATGAAAACATTTATTGATCACAAAATTAAATATCAACGTGTTATAATAAAAATTAGTGGTGAGGCATTACAAGGAAAAAATAGATTTGGTATTAATGTCACTGTGTTATATCGTATTCTAACAGAAATAAAATATTTATTAGATCTTGGTGTAGAAATTGCGATTGTTATTGGTGGGGGTAATTTATTTCGTGGCAAACAATTAAAAATATTAGGTATTAGTCACATTGTTGCTGATCAGATAGGTATGTTATCTACAATGATTAATGGATTAGCAATAAAGGATGTAATAGAACAAATGTCTGTAAAAACGCATTTAATGTCTGCTATAGGTTTAAACGGTATTTGTAGTACATATAATGTTCATCAAGCTATTCATTATTTATCTAAAAAATATATTGTCATTTGTTCTGGTGGTACAGGTCATGCATGTTTTACAACCGATTCTGCAGCATGTTTACGAGGCATTGAATTACAAGCTGATATAATATTAAAGGGTACTAAAGTAGATGGCATATATTCTACTGATCCGATAAAATTTAAAAATGCAACATTATATCAAAAATTAAATTATCAAGAAGTATTAGATCGAGAATTACAAGTGATGGATATAAGTGCGTTTATTCTTGCACGAGATCACAATTTACCAATTTGTGTTTTTAATATTAATAAGCCTGGATCATTATATAAAATTATAATAGGAAAAATAGAAGGCACATTAGTTTCTAGATAATTGATAGATATAATTGTAATAGTATATATTTATTTTTTTTATAAAATTAACATTATTATTATTAGAACTATTAATACTCAATTAAAACGAGGTGAATATGGTTAATATGATTGAATCCAATATAGAAATAAGTATGAAAAAATGTATTCAAATTTTTAAAAATAATCTTTTAAAAATACGAACTAATCGTGCATCTCCAGCATTACTCGATGGAATTTATATAGAATATTATGGCAAGCAAACTCCTTTATGTAAATTGTCTAACATCGTAGTTGAAGATACACGTACATTAAAAGTTAATTTATTTGATCATTCTATAAAGCAATTGGTTGAAAAATCTATTATGAATTCTTCTTTAGGATTACATCCATGTTCAACAGGATCCGATATACGAATCATTTTTCCACAATTAACTGAAAATAGACGTAAAGAATTGATAAAAATCGTAAAAAATGAAAGCGAACAGAGTCGTATTTATATACGTAATATTAGACGTGATGCAAATGAAAAAATAAAAAAGTATGTAAAAGAAAAAATAATTAGTGAAGATATGGAACGTCATTTTCAAGTTAAAATACAGAATAAAACAAATGATTTTATAAAAAAAATAGAACATTTGTCTGTAGAAAAAGAAAAAGAGTTAATGATTATTTAGTGATTACATTGTTATTATCGATATTATATATTTATTAAGAGTGATATCCTTAGTTAAAATAGTATTTTATCTCAATATTATTGTTGTAAATAATGCTATAATAGAGTATATATTTTCAAAAATATTTTTTAATTAATTTTTAATAAATGTAGAGTATTTTTTTCAATTTTTATAATTACGTATATATTATGTGTATTGATAATAAGTTTAAAAACAAAAAAAATTTTTTAAATCATGTAGCAATCATTATGGATGGTAATGGCAGATGGGCCAAAAAAAATGGAAAATCAAGATTATATGGACATAAAAAAGGTCTTAAGGCAGTTTATAATGCTATACAATTTTCTTTATTAAATAAAATAAAAATATTAACTTTATATGCTTTTAGTAGTGAAAATTGGAATCGTCCTATTGTTGAAATACTGTCTTTAATGCATTTATTGAATATTGCTTTAGAAAATGATTTTTTTAATTTAAAAAAATATAACATTCGATTAAAAATAATTGGTAATATTACATATTTACATCCTATTTTACAAAATAAAATTGAATATATAGAAAAGCTGACATTGCATAATAGTGGTCTTATCTTAAATATTGCTATAAATTATGGAGGTCGATGGGATATCACAGAAGCTGTTAAAAAATTGATACATCATGTTAAGAGTGGTGTATTAAATATAAACGACATTCAAGAAAATAATATATCGAATTTATTGTGCACTCATAATTTAGATCCAGTGGATTTGGTTATCAGAACCGGAGGAGAATATCGAATTAGTAATTTTTTAATCTGGCAAATAGCTTATTCAGAATTTTATTTTACTAAAATTTGTTGGCCAGATTTTAATGATAATACTTTTAGCAAAGCTATAAATGTATATTTACAAAGAAACCGTAGATTTGGTTGTATAAAATAAATATATTTTTAAAAATTAAGATAATACTTCATTTTAAAAAATATAATGGATAATGATTATTAAATATAATAAATTTTATTAGTAATTATTTTACAATGTATTAGTTTTATAAAAATATGAGAATCATTAATAAAAAATAATGTTAATAAAAAATATAATAATTTTGTTTTTCTTATTTTTTAGTATTAATGTACATGCTAAAAATAAGTGGATATTGAAAGATATTTATATCACTTCATTAAATAATACTTCTAGAGTTGAAGTGTTAAATTATATTAAAGTATTTTATGAACGTGATTTCATTTATCATAAAGATATATATGATATATCACATATATTATCAGCAACTAAAAAATTTAAAGCCATTAAAATTATCGCATGTAATAATAATTTAATAATTAGATGTCTCGAAAGACCAATGATTAGTAACATTAATTACATTGGTAATGAATTAAAGACTAATAATATTTTACATAATTTATTACAAACGATTAATATTAAAAAAAGAACTATTTTTCATTCCAATATATTAAAAGTAGTAATAAAAAAATTTAAAAAATATTATATAAACAAAAATAAAAAAAATATAACAGTTAAAATCATAGTTATTTTTTCACAGAATAACTTAATTGATTTAAAAATTATATTTTCTGAATTAAAAAATTATAGTATTAGGAAAATAAATATTATTGGAAATAATAGTTTTTCTAAAAAGACTATTTTATCATTATTTGAATCAAAAGATGCATTAAATTGGTGGTATAATGAAAAGAAATCAATAAATTATGTCAAAAACTTAGAAATATATATAAAAAAATTAAAACAATTTTATATTAATCATGGTTATATATATTTTATTATTAATAATATTAATGTAATTCAATCTGTTAATAAAAATGAAGTTAATATTTATATTGATTACACAGAAGGTAAACAATATATTATTACTAATGTTTTATTACATGAAAATATTTTTTTTCATTTTAAAGATATTAATAATGTTATAAAAAGTATAATTGATCAACCATATTGTATTACTAATATTCTAAATATAAAAAATAATATAAAAGATATGTTTTTAATGAATGGTTATATAGATGCAACAATATCTATTTATTATGTAATTGATTCATCCCATAATAGAGTAGTGTTTTATTTTTATATAAACTCTGGTCAGCTGTATTTTCTTCATAAAATTCATTTTCATAAAAATAAATATATTAAAGATAAACTCTTATATCATGCAATAAAAAATTTAGAAGGTCATTATCTAAATATTCAATTATTACATCGATTTAAAACTAGTCTTATGGAAAAAGGATATTATAAAAATATTTTATTGACTTTATATCCTATTACACGTCATTCAAATCAAATTGATGCGGTATATACAATAAAAGAAAAAGATTCAGGAAATATTGATTTTAATTTAGGATATGGATTACATAATGGAATAAGTTTTAATTTTAATTTCATGCAAAATAATTTATTCGGTTCTGGTATTAATGTTAAACTTAACAGTGTTAAAAATGATTATGAAACATCTGGTAATATTACTTTCATCGATCCATATTTTAGTACTCTTAGTGATTTTTTAAAAGGGAAACTATTTTATAATATTTTTAAACCTAATGTAATCAAACATAATACTTATAAAAATAAAAATTATGGTTTTGATAGTAAATTAGGATTTGTTGTTGATGCGAGTAATAAATTTAATATAGGAATCGGTTTTGTACATAATGATTTTTCTAATAAACAACCAAAAATTTCTATATGGAATTATTCTACAAATTTAGATCAATATTTAGATAACAATATCATAAAAAATTCAAAAAATAATGATATAAACTGCAGTTTTCTTTGGAGTTACGATTCTTTAAATAGCCATTATTTTCCTATTTCAGGTAATTATACTACTATTAATATACAATCAACTCTTCCAGGTTTTAATAATTTTTCTTATTTAATTGAATTAGATTCATTAGAATATTTTCCTTTAAAAATTAAAGATGATTTAATATTATTATTACATACTAATTTAGGATTACGATCTAACATCAAATCAGATCAATGGTATACAAATGAAGGTTTTTATGCAGGTGGTATAGGCACTATTCGTGGTTTTAAAACTAATAGTATTAGTCAGAAATTTATTTATTATAATCCATTAAAAAATTCTTGTGTTGGAACACAAAATTATAAATTTTGTGATTCGGATGATTATTTAGGTGGTGATACAACGATTATCACTAATCTTGAATTAATGACTCCTATTGTGTTTAATCAGGATCAATCTTTAAATATTAGATCTTCTATATTTTTTGATGCAGCTAGTATTTGGAATTTACAATGGACTCGTTCTTTAGATTCTCAATTAGCTAATTTATTTGATTATAATAATCCAAATAAGATTAGGGTTTCTACGGGTGTTTCCATACAATGGCAATCTCCATTGGGTCCATTACAGTGTTCATATGCTTATCCAATTCAATTTTTTAATGACGATCAGATAGAACAATTTCAATTTAATATAGGTAAAAGCTGGTAAAAATCATTAATGTATACATTAACATGATGTTTATATTTTTTTAAAAACAACATTTAATATTTATAATTTTATAAAATTTTATACGGTATTATTACATTGCCAATAATAATATTATTGGCAATATGACATTTAATTAATAAATATAAAACGAAAATTACGACATGAAAGATATTTTAAAATTTTTACCACATAGATATCCAATTTTACTAATCGATAAAGTAATAGAGTGTAAATTAAATGAATATCTTTTAGCACTTAAAAACATTTCGTTTAATGAGTGGTGTTTTCAAGGGCATTATCCAGATGATCCTATTTTTCCAGGAGTATTAATTATTGAATCTATGGCTCAGGCATCCGGTCTTTTAGGTTTAAAAAGTTTAAATAAAGTAAAAAAAAATATATTGTATTATTTAATAGGTATTGATCATGCTCGTTTTAAAAAAGTTGTACGTCCAGGTGATCAAATGTTTATAGAGGTAAAAATTGAAAAAAAAAATAAATTATTGACATATTTTAAAGGAATAGCAAAAGTTAATAATCATATTGTTTGTAAAGCGACAATTACCTGTTTTTTGAAAAAAATGAGCTAATATTTAGCCTGTATTATTACGAAGTATTTTTTCTAAAATACTAGAACAAAAATAATTTTATTAATATATATTTAGCAGAATTTCTATTTTAATAATTGTTAAAGTACAATAATGTATTTTTTAAAATTGATAACTATTTACTGAAATATAAAAATTCTGATAAATATTTTTAATAATTTACTTCTATTGCAAAATTAAAAAACATATACAATAATATTATTAGTTAAATAGGTTATTAAAGTTTGGATATGACATATAATGAAGCCAAGATTTGTTCATCTTCGTGTGCATAGTGATTATTCTTTAATAGATGGATTAGTTAAACCGGCATATTTAGTTCAGAAAGCTGCTCAATTAAATATGTCAGCATTGGCATTAACGGATTTTAGTAATTTTTATGGAATAATTAAATTTTATAAAGCAGCGCACCAATCAGGTATTAAACCAATTATAGGTGTTGATTTTCAATTACATGATACTTATATAAAAGATCAAACAGTACAGTTAACAGCATTGGCAACGAATACAATAGGATATAAAAATCTTACTTTACTTATTTCTAAAGCATATGCATCAGGATATAATACATTATATGGTATTGCTATACACAGAAGTTGGTTAATCAATCATAAAACAGGATTAATTTTATTATCTGGTGGTTGTTATGGAGATATAGGTAAAAGTTTGTTACAGGGTAATATAACATTAGCCAATAAACATTTATTGTTTTATAAAAAATATTTTTTTAATTTTTTTTATTTAGAAATTATGCGTACTGGACGTGTTAATGAAGAAAATTATTTACATGTTGTCATGGATTTCGCTGCTAAAAATAATATACCCGTAGTAGCTACGAATGAAGTATGTTTTCTTCATAAAGAAGATTTTGAAGCTCATAAGATTCGAGTAGCGATTAATACATCCAATAGATTAGACGATATGAAATTTATTCATAATTACAGCAATAAACAATTTATGCTTGATGAAGATATGATGTGTAATCTTTTTCATGATATTCCAGAATCACTTGTCAATAGTGTTGAAATTGCAAAGCGTTGTAATGTTTTTTTAGAATTAGGAAAATCGTTTTTACCAAATTTTCCAACCGGTAATATAACCATGGAAGATTTTTTGATTAAAAAATCTAAAGAAGGTATAGAAAAACGTTTAAATATTTTATTTCCTGACAAAGAATATCGCAACACTATACGAAATAGCTATCATAGTCGTTTAAAAAATGAATTAAACGTTATTAATAAAATGGGATTTCCTAGTTATTTTCTCATAGTTATGGAATTTATAAATTGGTCAAAAGAAAATAATATACCAGTAGGACCAGGGAGAGGATCAGGAGCAGGATCATTGGTAGCATATGCATTAAATATAACAGAAATTAATCCTTTATTTTTTGATTTATTGTTCGAGCGTTTTTTAAATCCAGATCGTATTTCTTTACCAGATTTTGATATTGATTTTTGTATGGAAAAAAGAGATCAAGTTATTAAGCATGTGTCTGAAATGTATGGTAAAGATTCTGTATCCCAAATTATTACTTTTGGTACTTTAACGGCTAAAGCTGTAATTCGAGATGTTGGACGAGTATTGGGTTATCCATATGGTTTTGTGAATAAAATTTCAAAATTAGTCCCTTTAGATATAGGTATAACATTAAAAAAAGCTTTATCTAATAAGTCAGAATTATTGGAATTGTATAATAATAACGAAGAAGTAAAAAAAATTATTGATATTGCTAAAAAGTTAGAAGGTGTAACTCGTAATGTTAGCAAACATGCTGGAGGAGTTGTTATTGCATCTACTAAAATTACAGATTTTGCACCATTATATTATGATTCTCAAGGCATGCATCCTGTTACGCAATTTGATAAAAATGATGTAGAAAATGTTGGTTTAGTGAAATTTGATTTTCTTGGATTACGTACTTTAACTATCATGAATTGGGCATTAAAGATGATCAATGCTCGTAGAAAACAAAACAATAAGTATAAAATTGATCTTTCTGTAATTCCTTTAAATGATTTACAAGCTTTTTCTATGTTACAAAAATTAGAAACAACTGGTGTATTTCAGTTAGAATCAACAGGCATGAAAGACTTAATAAAAAGATTAAAACCAGATGTTTTTGAAGATATAATAGCATTAGTTGCTTTATTTCGACCTGGCCCACTACAATCTGGTATGGTGGATAATTTCATAAATAGAAAACATGGAAAAGAATCTATATTTTATCCAGATGTGCAATGGCAGCATCCTTTATTGAAGCCTGTTTTAGAATCTACATATGGTATTATTTTATATCAAGAACAAGTGATGGAAATTGCTAGAGTACTAGCATCTTATAGTTTAGGACATGCTGATATTTTACGTAGAGCTATGGGGAAAAAAGATCCTATAGAAATGGCTAAACAAAGAGATATTTTTAAAAATAGAGCAAAGAATAATGGTATAAATGAACAGTTATCTTTAAAAATATTTAGTTTAGTAGAAAAATTTGCAGGATATGGTTTTAACAAATCGCATTCTGTAGCTTATGCGTTATTATCATATCAAACTTTATGGTTAAAAGCACATTATACGGCAGAGTTTATGGCTGCAACTATGACTGCAGATATGCATAATATAGATAAAATTATTATTTTAGTTAATACATGTCGCAGATTACATGTAAAAATTATTCCTCCTAATATTAATGTTAGTAAATATTATTTTTATGTGAATGATAAACGTCACATCATATATGGATTAGGTGCTATTAAGGGTATTGGAGAAAATTCTATAAAGAATATTATTGAAAATAGAAAAAAAAATGGAATATTTAAAGATTTATTTGATTTTTGTATTCGGACAGATCCTAAAAAAATTACTCGTTGTATAATTGAAAAACTAATTTATTCTGGTGCTTTAGATTATTTTGGATTAAACAGAGGTGCTTTAATACATATAGTAAGTGATACTATAAAATCTGCTAATCAATATTTACATGCTCAATTAATTAAACAGCAAGATTTATTTGGTTCTTTATTAATTGATTTAGAAGAATTAAAAAATTATGATAGTTCTAAATTACCTATGTGGTCGGATACAACTAAATTACATTATGAATATGACAGTTTAGGTATGTATTTAACTGGACATCCTATAGATCAATATTTATCAGAAATTAAATTTTATATAAAAGGAAATTTTTTAAATAAATTAAATTATTCTATGAATCAGAATAAAAAAATAATAATTGCAGGTATCGTAACAAAGTTTAAAATAAAATTTACAAAAAATAGAAATAAAATTGCTTTTTTTATATTAAATGATTCTTTTGGTTTTTTAGAAGTCATTGTTTTTAATGATACTCTAAAAACGTATGAACACTTATTAAAAAATAATAATATAATTATTATTCATGGAATATTGAATATAGATAATTTTAGAAATACATATAAATGTATAGCTTATAAATGTATTAATTTATGCCACCTAAGAGAAAAACATGTTTCTAAAATTTTAATTTTATTACATAAACAACAAAAAAATTCTATTTTTTTAAACTTATTAAAAAAATGTTTACAATCTTCTACGAAAGGATCAACGTTAGTATTATTTTTTTATAAGACATATGAATGCAATATCAACTTATCTTTTAGTATAAATCAACATGTATTATTAAGTAATAAATTATTAGATGAATTGCGATCATTAGTAGGATATAATCAGATTCAATTACAATTTAAATAGTACAGCATACTGGTTCTTGTTCACTATTTTTTGATATTTTATTCACAAGGAAATTAATAATGTTGTTTATAGGTATTATTTGATTATCATTATTCATCCTGGATTTATATTCAATATTATTGTTTTTAATATTTCTTTCACTAATGATAATACAATGTGGTATGCCTATTAATTCAATTTCAGAAAACATTACTCCTGGACGTAAATTTCTATCGTCAAATATGACTTCAATATTGTTTTCTTGTAGTTTTAGATATAATGATTCTGATATATTTTTTACTGTAATAGATTGTTGTAAGTTAATAGGAAGAATAGCCACTTGGAAAGGAGCTAATAAAGAATTCCATATAATACCTTTATTATCATAATTTTGCTCGATAATAGCAGCTATAATGCGCGTGATGCCTATTCCATAACATCCCATATGTAAAAACTTATTATCACCATTATGAGTTAAAAACATAGCGTTAATTTTTTTAGAATATTTTTTTTCTAATTGAAAAATATGACCTATCTCTATACTTTGTTTAATATAAAATTTTTCTATTTTATTATAATATGAATTATTGGATATTATATTTGTAATATCAGCGATTTCTGGTAATTGTAAATCTTCTTTCCAATTTATATTATAAAAATATTTATTATTTATATTAGCTCCAATAACAAAATTTTTCATTTGAATTACAGATCGATCAGCAATTAATGGGATATCTAATCCTATAGGACCAATAAATTCTGGATTACTGCCTGTAAGATCATATATTTCTTCTTTTGTAGCTAAAGTAATTGGTTTAGCGATAATTTTTAGTTTTGCCAATTTGGTTTTATTAATTATATAATTATGGTTTATTAGAAGTCCTATAAAGGAATTAACATTATTTTTTACTAAAATCATTTTAATACTATTATCTATTAAACAAGAAGATTGCATTAATAATGTTTTAAAATGTGTTTTATTTTTTTTTTCGTTATGTGAATTTTTATATAAATCAGCATAGTTAGTTTTTTCAGTATTTAGTAGTATAGCAGTATCATATGATCGTTCAGAAAAAATAATATTATTATCACCATTATTAGTCATTGCATGAAATTCATGTGATATATTACCTCCCATAACCCCATTGTCTGCTTTTATTTCTTTAACATGTATCTTCATACGTTGAAATATCCGAAGATATGCTTTGTATATTTTATAATATGTTTTTTGTAAAGAATTGTAATTTGTATGAAAAGAATAAGCATCTTTCATTATAAATTCTTTAGATCTCATCACACCACATCGAGGTCGTATTTCATCTCTAAATTTTGTTTGTATTTGATATAAGATAATTGGTAATTCTTTATAAGATTGAACTTCATATTTCATTAAATATGTCATCACTTCTTCATGAGTAGGGCCTAATACATAAGAATGATTGCGACGATCAGTAATTTTTAATAATTCTTTTCCATAAGTGTTGTATCTTTCACTCATTTCCCATAAATAAGATGGTTGTAGTATAGGAAGATATATTTCTATTGCATCTATTTTATTCAGTTCTTCTCTAATGATTTTTTTGACTTTTTCAAGTACACGCAATCCTGTAGGCAACCAAGTATATATTCCAGAAGCTAATTTTCGAATCATACCTGCTCGTAACATTAATTGATGGCTAATTGTATCAGTATGCTGAGGTTTTTCTTTTAAAGTACAAAAAAAATATTTTTTTGCTCGCATTTTTATTATCTCAAGTAAATTTAAATATTTAAAACGTTTTAATTATTACTATATTAAAATACTTTAATGTTATTTTAAATAGTCAAGATTTTATATTTATAAAGTATTTTAATTTTATCATAATTGATATTTTAACAGTAAAATTATAGATGAAAATAATTTAACATAACTGTAATAATGACATAAATGATTAGTCATTATATTTATTTTTTAAGGTAAAGATATGCAAGATGATAAAACAGAAAATCCTACCTATTATCGCATAAAAAAAGTGCGTAAAGAAGGTAAAATAAAATATTCTCGTGAATTAAATTCATTTGTAATTTTAGTGGCAGGTTTTTTAAGTTTATATTTATATAAAAATTTTATTTTTTTTAAAATATTCACTATCTTATCATCTAGTTTGCAATTTAATTTTTTTACATTAAATCATTTTAGTGTGATGAATACTATAAATAATATAGTCATATTTAATATTTTTTCTTTTTTTATGATTATTTCTTATCCGGTGATATCGTTATTAATTGTTATAAAAATTTTTAGTGGTATTAGATTTAATTTAAAAAGATTAAAAATTAATATAAATAAATTAAATATTATTAAAGGTTTTAAAAAGTTATTTTCTTATCAAATGATTTTAGAATCTTTAAAAAATATTTTAAAATTATTATTCATAACAGTAATATCTAGTCTATATTTATACATGTATTTTGCACGTATATTAACATTAATATTAATGCCATTGCAAACTGCAATGAGCACAGGATTTTACATAATGCAAGCATGTTTTTTATTATCTATACTTTCTTTTATTCCTATTGTAATACTTGATATATATTTTCAATCTATTGATTATTATAAACAATTTAAAATGACTCGAAAAGAAGTAAAAGATGAATTACAAAAAATGGAAGGCAATCCTTATTTAAAGTCTCGTATTCGTCAAGTAATGAGAAGTATTGCAAATAAAAGAATGATTGCCGATGTTGAAAAAGCAGATGTTATTATTATCAATCCTACATCTTATGCAGTGGCACTTGTATATGACGATAAAACCATGATAGCTCCGAAAGTTTTAGCTAAAGGAATAAATGACTTAGCAACTATTATTCGAGAAAAAGCTCATAAACATTGTATTCCTATCCTTTCAGCTCCTTTTTTAGCTCGGACTTTGTATTTTCACACTAAAATAGGAGACACTATTCCTACTATTTTATATAAATTAATTGCAGAAGTATTGGCATGGGTATGGAAAATAAAAATTTGGAAAGAACATGGAGGTGTATTTCCTGAAAGGCCAAAAACATTATTTATGCCTTTAAATTTAAATTTTTTAAAAAAGGAAAAAAATAATGAGTAATGTATTTGCTTTATTGAAAATTTTAAAAGATGTAAAAAACACAGAATGGCAGGTACTAGCAGGTCCTATTCTAATTTTAATTATTTTATCCATGATGGTATTACCGTTTCCTCCTTTTTTATTAGATTTATTTTTTACTTTTAATATAGCATTATCAATAATAGTATTACTAGTTGCTATGTTTACACGAAAAACTCTCGATTTTACAGTATTTCCAACTATATTATTATTTTCTACTTTATTACGTTTAGCTTTGAACGTAGCGTCTACAAGAGTAATTTTATTACATGGGCATATAGGTACGCATGCAGCAGGTAATGTAATAAAAGCCTTTGGTCATTTTTTAGTAGGAGGTAATTATGCTATTGGAATAGTAGTATTTATTATTTTAGTAATTATTAATTTTATGGTTATCACTAAAGGTGCAAGTCGTATTGCAGAAGTTGGAGCTAGATTCGTTTTAGATGGTATGCCAGGAAAACAAATGGCAATTGATGCAGATTTAAATACAGGGCTGATTGGAGAAAAACAAGCTAAACAAAGACGGATAGAAATTTCTAGAGAAGCAGATTTTTATGGTTCAATGGATGGTGCTAGTAAGTTTGTTAGAGGTGATGCTATAGCTGGAATTTTTATAATGATTATTAATGTTTTTGGTGGATTGGTAATTGGAATAATTCAACATAATATGTTTTTTAAAACTGCAATAGAAGTTTATACTTTATTAACTATCGGTGATGGATTAGCAGCACAAATTCCAGCTTTAGTGATTTCTACAGCTGCAGGTGTAATGGTAACACGTGTAAGTACAGAAGAAAATGTTGGAGAACAAATTATTCGTCAATTATTTTATAATCCTCAAATAATTTTATTAAGTGCAATAGTTTTAGGTTTTTTAGGACTGGTGCCTGGTATGCCAAATTTTATATTTTTATTATTTACATTGTTGTTATTCGTACTGTCTTTATGGTTATTTAGTAATAGTCATAATCTTGTCTTTTTCCCTTTTCAAAAGAATATAAAAAATACAAAAAATACAATAGATGATAAAAATTTTGATGCATCTTGGAATGATGTTAAATTAGAAGATCAAATAGAATTAGAAGTTGGGAAAAAATTAATTCCTCTGGTAAATATTAATACCAATAATTCTTTAATAAGATTAATTCGTAGTATTCGTAAAAAATATGCACGAGATATGGGGTTTTTACCTCCTTTAATACATATTCGTAGTAATGTTAATTTATCTCCTTTATTTTATAAAATTTTAATAAAAGGAATAGAAGTAGACATCGGGAAAGTATATGTCAATCTTTTAATGGCTATTAATACAGGACATACAACAGGATTGTTAACAGGAGAAAAAACTATAGAACCTGTGTTTCATTTTTCTGCGATTTGGATTCACCCGAATTTACAAAAAGAAGCTATAGAAAAAAAATATACAGTAGTAAATGCTGTTACTATTATTGCAACACACTTAAATCATATATTACATAAACATGTAAAAGAACTATTTAGTCGTCAAGAAGCTCAAGGATTATTAGATTATATATCTAAAAACATGCCAAAATTAACAGAAGATTTTATTCCTAATACAATTAGTTTAACTGTTTTTCATAGAGTTTTACAAAATCTTTTACTAGAACGTATATCTATTAAAGATATGAGAACTATTGTAGAAACATTAATTGAATGTTCAGTTAATAAAGAAAATGATATCAATACATTAACTAGCATCGTTAGAATAGCATTAGGAAAATCAATTGTTCAAAGTTTATTTAAAAATAGAATAATACAAATAATAGGATTAGAACCTAATTTAGAAAATATATTATTGCAAAATATAAAAAATGGAAATGGTAGTCTTGAGCCTGGGTTAGCAAATCAATTAATTCACAACACGAGCCAAGCTATTAAAAATCAACAGTCAATAGGTGCCCCACCTGTATTAGTCGTGCATCATTCTTTAAGAATATTTTTATCTCATTTTTTACGAGATAGCCATCCTCAACTAAGTATTTTATCAACTATGGAAATTGCTGGTGTAAAAGAAATACATATGACAAACATAATTGGTAAAAATAATTAAAAGGATAGTGTTTGTATATAATATTTTTAAAAATGATTCAATATTAATAGTATTGATATATTTACTAATATAGTATTTTTGTAAATTATAGTTTTATTACATAGAGTGAACAGTATTAATACCTAGAATATATAAACCTACTTGAATAGTTTTAGCAGTTAAAGAAGATAGTTTTAATCGACTATGTAAAACCTCTTGTGTGGTTGAAAATAAAATTGAACAATTTTCATAAAAACTTGAAAAAACAACTGAAAGTTTATATAAATAGTTACACATTATATGTGGTGTACCTTGATTGGCAGAAATAAATATTGTTTCTTCGAATTGTAATAGTGTTAATGCTAATTCTATTTCATATTTTTCTGATAAATAAATATTATATTTTGATTTTGATATTACATGTTTGGATTTTTTAAAAATAGACATTATTCTTGCATAAGCATATTGTATATAAGGAGCGGTATTACCTTCAAAAGATAACATCTGATCCCAATTAAAAATATAGTCAGTAATTCTGTTTTTGGATAAATCAGCATATTTTATTGCTCCAATGCCTATAATATTTGCTAATTTACATATTTTTGTTTCAGATAAATATGGATTTTTTTTTCTAATAATATTTTTTGCTCTTTTAACACCTTCTTCAAGTAAAGCATATAGTTTAATATTTTTTCCTAATCGTGTTTTAAAGGGACGTCTATTTTTAGATAAAATCATACCAAAAATATGATGTTCTATATTTACATGATCTGGTATATAACCAGCTTTTTTTGCGATTTTTTGAATTTGTTTTAAATATTGATATTGACGTGAATCAGTATAATATAATATTTTATCAGGATGTAATATTTCACAACGATATTTAATACATGCAATATCTATTGTAGAATATAAATATCCTGTATCTTGTTTTTGTATTATTACTCCCATAGTTTTATTATTTCTGTTTTTAAATTCTTCTAAAAAAACAATAATAGAACCTTTATAAGATGTTGCAATATTTTTTTTTATAAGATCATCTACAATATTTGGTAGTATATTATTGTATGAACTTTCTCCCATAATATGTATATTTTTTAATGTAACATCTAATTTATTATATATTTTTTCATTATGTTTAAGAGTGATTGTAATTAAATTGTTCCATATTTTTCGACAATATTCATCTCCTGTTTGTAGTTTTATTAAATATTTTCTAGACAATGCTTTAAACAATATATCTGTATCATATTTTTTTTTAGATTTTTTATAAACATTTTCTAAATCTAATAAAGATACATTGTTAGTTAAAGAAATATCTTTATATTTTTCTAAGTATGCTATTAACATCCCAAATTGCATACCCCAATCACCTATATGATTTACACGAATGACATTATGTCCTAGAAACTCTAGCATTCTAGCTGTTGCATCGCCTATAATAGTTGAACGCAAATGTCCTACATGCATTTCTTTTGCTATGTTAGGAGAAGAATAATCTATTACAATAGTTTGAGGTTTAGGTATGGATATATTTAATCGGGAAGAGTACAGTGATTCTTCTAATTGTGTAGATAACCATTGTAATTTAAGAAAAAAATTAATAAAACCCGGTTTAGCTATTTCTATTTTTTCATAGATATATTTTTTTTTCATATTATTAACAATGATTTGTGACAGTTGATATGCATTTTTTTTTAGTATATTTGCAATTTTTATAATTGTATTAGATTGATAATGACCTAATTTTAAATTTTTTGTTCGATGTACTGTAGGTTGTATTGTTATAGTGATGCCTGAATCTACTAAGGATTTTTTTATATCTGCTGCAATTAAATCTTGTATGTTCATAAAATTCCTAACATTTTTTATAATATAAATTTTATATTGAATATATTAACATGTTTTAAAAATACAATAAGATGCTAAAATAAGATACATGATGAAATGATATTGTAATAAAATATTTGTGGAAACAATTTTTAATAAATTTTAATAAAATGATTGACAATATAAAAGAAAAGATATAACATTTAAAAAGTTTAAGATTTATGCTCTTTAAAAAAATATCAGAAAATTTGTGTGGGCACAAAAATTTAAGTTAAATATATTTAATTTTATTAAAACTTAGATTTTTAAGTTTAAAGTTTTTTCAATTGAAGAGTTTGATCATGGCTCAGATTGAACGCTGGCGGTAAGCTTAACACATGCAAGTCGTGCGGCATCGAAAGAAAGCTTGCTTTCTTGTCGGCGAGCGGCAAACGGGTGAGTAATATCTGGGGATCTGCCCAATAGAGGGGGACAACCACTGGAAACGGTGGCTAATACCGCATAATGTTTTATTTTTAAACCAAAATGGGGGATCCATTAGGACCTCATGCTATTGTATGAACCCAGATGAGATTAGCTTGATGGTAAGGTAATGGCTTACCATGGCAACGATCTCTAGCTGGTCTGAGAGGATAACCAGCCACACTGGAACTGAGACACGGTCCAGACTCTTACGGGAGGCAGCAGTGGGGAATATTGCACAATGGGCGGAAGCCTGATGCAGCTATACCGCGTGTATGAAGAAGGCCTTAGGGTTGTAAAGTACTTTCGTCGGGGAGGAAAAATTAACAGATAATACCTGTTTTTCTTGACGTTACCCGAATAAGAAGCACCGGCTAACTCCGTGCCAGCAGCCGCGGTAATACGGAGGGTGCAAGCGTTAATCAGAATTACTGGGCGTAAAGAGCTCGTAGGCGGTTTTTTAAGTCAGATGTGAAATCCCTGGGCTTAACCTAGGAACTGCATTTGAAACTGAAAGACTAGAGTATCGTAGAGGGAGGTAGAATTCTAGGTGTAGCGGTGAAATGCGTAGATATCTGGAGGAATACCTGTGGCGAAAGCGGCCTCCTAGACGAATACTGACGCTGAGGTGCGAAAGCATGGGGAGCAAACAGGATTAGATACCCAGGCTTTCG
>Ga0193712_1000004_pt1 | contig 55435 bp, 84 predicted proteins | sample H3a1metaG_FD_143053 | JGI IMG/M metagenome (GOLD analysis project Ga0193712, IMG submission 143053) | Soil microbial communities from a riparian zone of the East river system, Colorado, United States - H3a1 | ecosystem: Environmental > Terrestrial > Soil > Riparian zone | place: USA: East River... | reverse complement strand
GTTCGTACGTCTGTTGTGTTCGTATTCAGTTGGGCTGTTGCGGGCATTGTAGGATTGTGGACAGCTGCTTGGAATGTCATATCAGCTGTTGTGACAACTGTGTGGAACTTCATCGTTCCGTTCCTCAAGGCTGCATGGTCTACCATTACAGCTCTTGCGACGCAAGCGTGGAATACGTGGTCTGGTATCTTCTCTGGTGCATGGAACGCAATCTATGCATTGACTACGTTCTATTGGGGACTCATTCGCGGGTTCGTTCTTGGGGTTTGGAATGTAATTAGGGATCAGGCCTCAGCTATTTGGAATAACGTCACTGCAGTTATCTCCGCCGCGTTTGGAAGGGCGAGAGACAACATCAATAACATCTGGAACGACATCAAGAGCCTGTTCTCCAATGCTGGTGGTATGTTGGTACAGGCTGGCAAGAATATCATTCAGGGCCTGATTGATGGTATGACTAGCAAGATCAATCAGGTTACCTCGATCATCAGTAACATCACCAAGCTCATTAGGGATCACCTTCCATTCTCACCGGCCAAGATTGGTCCGCTGTCAGGGAAGGGAAGTCCTTTCTTAGCTGGTCAAAAGATCGTGAAGATGATCGCAGATGGTATGGCTTCGCAAGAACCCTCACTAGGCGTTGGAGTTACTTCAGCACTTGGCAAGCTGAGCAATAGATTGACTGAGGCCCCTGCAACAGGTGGTTCGAGTGTCCAGCAGGTCTTCAATATTACTACCCAAGAGATTCGGCCGCAGAGGCACGCATCCGAATTAGGCTTCCTGCTGAATGGTAGGTTATAATGCCACTCACCGATTATACGTTCCAGCTCAATTCAGGTGTGGTCCTGAACGACGATAGTGTCGGTATTCCTTTCGTCGACGTTGATCGGGTGGTCGGATTAGACTCTGCGCCTTATAGAGAAACGATCCGAGACCATGAAGGTACAGATGGTGGCTTCATCGATGCTGAGTTCGAAACTGGTAGAGACCTTTCCATTGAAGGTACTGCCTACGCTAGTGTGACTACCTCAGAGACCTACTTCGATTCGCTCAAGGGTAACTATGCACCTGTGACTAGTCCTATTCCATTGGTACTTAAAGCGCCTGGAGTAGCTGAGCGAGTCATCTTCGTTAAGCCTCGTGGCGTAAAGTACGATTGGGATACTGCTCGACGAATTGGTGCGAGTCCTGTTCAGTTCCTGATGTATGCTGAAGACCCTCGGATCTATGACAACCTCTTGAACAACATAGTTATCCCATTCGGCGGCTCAGCAACTACAGGCTATGCGTTCAGCTACGGATTCAATCTAAGCTTCGGTGCGACTGTACCACCCAATGGTCAGTTCATCATTAACTCAGGCAACAGACCTACGCCAGCACTCCTAACCATCACAGGACCTGTTGTAGACCCTCGCATCACCAACGATACTGATGGCAAAGTTCTACCATTCAGTATCACTCTTCTGGGTGGCGATACCTTAGTCATCGATCTTGCGGCTCGCACAGTTGTTCTGAATGGTACAACCAACCGTCGAAGCTCGATGCTATCTTCCGACTGGTTCCTATTCAGAGCTGGAAGTACGTTCATTAGGTTCGGCGGCGCATCCGGTTCAGGAACGCTAACTGTCAGCTACAGAAATGCTTGGAGATAACAATGGCAGAGACTAACCCTCCTGGCTGGTTGCAGAACGCTGGCGCTACACATACTGCTGTGCAGCAGCGTAACTACATCAGCGGATTGCTCGCAGGAGCGAATGCATCAGCTTCCCTGGTTTCACGTGGCGGAGTAAATGGTGCGCTAGGCAACAAGCTGTTGGTAACCCAGACGGGTTCGCCATCAATGGCAGTCATCATCAAGTCTGGTGTTGCTTGGGTACCTGGTACAGAGAATGCTAGCCAGGGTGCCTATGGTGTAATGAACGATGCTGATGTCACGCTGAGCGTTACCGCAGCACATGCTACGCTAGCTCGTATCGACCTCGTCTGCTACAAGGTTCAGGACTCGCAGTACTCCGGTGCTACGAACTCTAGCTCGCTGGTTGTTATTGCAGGTACACCTTCGGGTTCACCTGCTGTTCCAGCTGCACCTGCTAACTCTTTGATCCTTGCTCAGATAGCTGTTGGTGCTGCAGTATCATCGATTACCAACGCGAACATCACTGACAGGCGCACATGGCTTCCTGTTGGAACAATCCCCTGTACTTCTACTACCAGACCAGCTGCTGGGACTGTTCCCGTCGGTCAGATGATCTTCGAGATCAACACCCTCGATGTCCTGATCACGTTGGATGGCGGAACAACCTGGCTGTTCGTCTTCGTAAACGCTTGGACAGCTTATACTCCGATCTGGACTACAAACGCATCCTCACCGGCAGTTGGCAATGGCTCGCTATCAGGTAAGTACAAGTGGACTGGTAACACCGTCAATGTTCATGTCAACCTTTCGGTAGGGTCGACCACGACGTTCGGTTCCGGTTTCTGGCTTTTCACTTTGCCAACTGTGCCTGGGCCTGCAATCGTTACTATGGGCAAGCGTTCTGGTAGTGCCATGTTCTACGACATCAGCTCGGATGGTCCACACGCTGGTAGTACGCATTTGATTACTGACACTCAGATATGCCCAGGCTGTGTAGGATTCGTAACTGCTACTAACCCATTTCCGTTTGCTTCCGGCGATGGGTGCGACATGGACATAACGTACGACGTCTAAGGAGGGTGAAATGACAGACGATCACGATTGGCATTTGTTCGACGAAGAGCACCTCTACCAGGTCCGACGTATCGACGGTCAGTGGAAAGTTCGTAGAGTTGATAACCCTTTGAGGCTCATTGTCCTAACTGATGAAGAGTTCGATCAGTGGCGTTCCGAAGGTGTCAACCCGAAGGGGTTGAAGTGATGGCTAATCCAAATCCGGCTATGATCACCAACGAGATGTGGGCCCTGTGGGAAGGTTGTTCAGCTGTCCTTCCAGGTGTACGCCTTAGTGGGATCTATGCCAATAAGGTATGCTATCACAACAGCGTCAAGGCGAACAAGGCAAACTGGCCAGGTGCTTACTGCATCAAGCTGCCACTCGATCTAAAGGGTCCGCAAGATAAGGCCCGAGCGATCGACCTTACGCTGAGCGACGCAGAGATGAAGAAGCGAACTGGATTGCTTCGAGCTGCTGCACTTCATCCAAATGACGATCGACTTTTGGGAGTGCGTGAGTTCTACGGCACACTCAATGGAACGACGGTCTATGGACTGTCGCGCAACACGGATAGTGGCACGTGGGTGTCTGTCACCTCGGACACCTCGCACCTATGGCATATACACATTAGTGAGTGGTCTTTCTACTGTAATCAGTGGCCTGCTCAGGAAATGATTCTATCAGTGCTCTCAGGAGAGACCTGGGAAGCTTGGTTGGCACGAAAGGATTTGGGTGGTATGGATTACTACGTCATCAGTGACGCTGGACCGCATCTGCACGAGGCTGGCAAAGTCGGAGGCGGAACGTACCAGCATGCTAAGGACATCGACACGTACAATAGCTGGAAAGCTGCCTTTCCAGGTCCAGAACGCTTCATCACGCATGCCCAGTTCAATGCGGGCATCCTCGGCAAGAACGTCGACGAGCTAGGCGTTGGCGGAGGTGGCCTTGCGCCACACACTCACGACGTCCCGATCTCAATAACAGTCTCGACTACCGGCAGCGGAAGTGGTACAGCTTCTTCCGGACCTGCCAAAGCCTGACTGTGAGATCGCATTACTGATGAAAGGGTAGGGAATGCGTGAAGACAGAGAAACTCGTTATTATCGTGAAGGACGTTCTACTGTTTACGGGCGGCCTGGCGGGAATAGCGTACCAACAGTTTACCGGCAAGGTAGACGCCCTGTTACTGTTGGTGTTCACCGCTATGATCGGCCTCCCCGGGGCGGCGGCTCTTTGGGCTTTACGCAATACCGCTACGCAGTCATCGCCTTCTCAGCCTTCGGAACCGCAGCAGGGCTCGTCGCATTCGTCGCCGAGATCTTCGGAGGTGGGAGGTGACACAACCCAAGACCTCCACCGTAAATAAGTCGGTCTGGTACGTACTTGCGGTCGCGTTCCTCTCCTCGATCATCATGGGTGTGGTGGCAATCCAGTACACCAACTATGTCGACCGATCGAGCAATCAACAGTGGTGCGATCTCGTGAATGTGCTTGATGATGCCTATCGGACGAGCCCGCCACAAACGCCGATCGGGAAGCAGCTTGCAGCCACAATGGCGGAGCTGAAGAAGCGCTTCGAGTGCTAGCATCGTGGGAAAGGGTGAAGCACGATGACTGACTACAACTTTGTATTCAGCTCTATGCGTACCGAGCAGGTGATCGCTGAGATCCCTTTGAATGGTACGTACATGGACATGGAACTTAATGTCGGTGGAAGACTTGATGGATCTTTCCACCTTGACATGACTGGCTACGACAACCAGACACTAATGGATGCAACTATTCCTGGACGCACATTCGTTGTGTGCGAGCGGAACGGTATTCCCATTTGGTGTGGTTATGTTTGGAGTCGTACGTATCAGAGTCAGGCAAAGTCAGTACAGCTATACTGCCAGAGCTTTGAGTACTATCCAACCCATCAACTAATTCGCTCCTCAATCCATACAGGTCCTATCGAACAACTCGTTCTGTTTAGGGACCTTTGGACACACATGCAAGCTGTAGATGGGCGAAACGTAAACATCAACCTTCCATCAGATACGCCACCACTCCTAGTGAGTAAGGCAGTAGAAGTTGATGACACAGACTTCAAGTTCTACGACGAGGTTATGTCGACGTTGTCGGATTCCTCTAATGGCTTCGACTGGACTATTGACGTCGCCAAGTCAGGAATCCAGTACATCAAGACATTGCGCTACGGATACCCGGCACTAGGTAGTCCAGATCCCACACGGCTGACATTCGAGTATCCGGGCAGCCTCTTGAACTACTACGCTACCGAATCGATGGTCGACGCTGGCACGAATGTCTTCACGCTAGGATCTGGTGAAGGCTCATCGATGCTCTTTGAGGAAGTTGTTCACCAGGACATGATCGATGGTGGATCACCTCGTTGGGATGTGATCGCGCCTCGCAAGGATATCGACGATGCAGCTCAGCTCGCTAGCTTTGCCGAACAGGAAGCAATCATTCGAAGGCCCCCCATGCTGGTCATCAAGCCAACGCTTAAGGCGGAGAAGATTCCAGAGTTCGGAAGCTTCAGCCTTGGCGATGCATGTAGCGTGACTATGACTGATGCACGCTTCCCATCGACCTTCACCTTCCAGACTCGCATCACGAAGTGGACTCTTCAACCTCAATCGTCAGAGAACACTGACGAGTTCTCCCTGTTCTTCGCAGGAGACGAAAATGAGTAGAGGCAGATATAGAAACGATCCAGACCTCATCGATAGGATCGTACAGCTCGAGCGACGGTTATCAGCTCTGGAGCGTACGCCACAAGCACCTAACACAGGCGTGAACACTGGTGGAATTACAATCAAGGGTGGAGTCCTTGATGTAATTCGTGACGATGCTACGAATGAAGGTAGGATATCGGCAGGATCGAACGTCGTTGTCAACGGCGAAGACGGTATGTCACTAGTTGTGTATCGATCAGATACAGTACCTGGAGCGGACTTTACTTCAGGTCAGCCTTCGCTCGAGTTAACTACTGTCGATGGCTTTGTCGCTGACCCTTCCTTCTGCTTCCCCACAGTCCGCGTGATGGATAAGTCAGGCGACACAATCTTGTCTGACTCTACCAACTACCGACGTGGTATGGACGATCCGATCATGCATCAGTCGTTCACTACTGGTGTGTACCAGAGTAGTACGTCTGGAACGTTCGCATTCATCATGTCGGCTGAATGGTACATGTATCACGCGCACTGCAGGATTCGTGTTCTCGTTCAGAACGATGGCGGCAACACTAGTGAGCTTCGCGTCACCGAAAATGGTGGAACGTTCACACAGACCACCTCAGTACCCTCTGGTGCCTTCCAGTACATGGATCTCATCGTAAAACGTTCATCCATGGTATCGCAGGGTAGCAATGGTAACGTAGCAGCCTTGAACCTCGAACATCGTAGAACTGGTGGCGCAGGCACAATCAGGACGCAGGTCATTAGCGTAGTCGGAGTCGACCTATCCTGGTTCCAGCCTTACTAGTTTTACACAGACCACTAGCCGGCAGCCTGGGGCATTCACCCTCCCCTCAGCTGCCGGCTAGTGTTTTACTCGTTTTCGCTACGGGTCCAGTACAACAGGTGCGCCTTGTAGACCTTGCCAATCAGTCCAGGCTCGATGCTACCTAGCTTTTCGAACAGGAGAATTGACGCAAAAGGGGGTCCCTCATCTCGATGACCACCAGCATCGATGCTGGTGACGCTGCCGTATACGAAGTGGAAGGTGTACTTGTATTTCATTCGCTCTCCGCTATAGGTCGAAACGGTTCGAAGAGTGAGTGGTCGTTAAGGATAAAGGCACGGTATCTCAACAAGTGCCGCGTGGCATCCATCGCGTGACGTTTTCCAGGCACCCACAGGCCCGCTTGTTTGATCTTGTCATCCGACCAGAAGCCTTTGCCGAGCCCGGCACCTGCTCGAATAAACTTGATGTGAGAACACCCGAGGCCCCAATGCCTAATGGCGCCGATGACCTCTGCAGCTGTGTAGTCGATCTTGTCTCGGTGCCTCTCGCTCATTCGGAAGTCGAAGCTCTCGTAGAGGAAGTGAATCCTTGGTATTGTTGTGAAGGGTTCCGTGCGTGAGATAATCAGACGCAGTCGGCTGAACAGGAAAGCTAGTGCCTGATCATCATCGCACCCCGGGATTTCTTCGCGATCCCAAAAGCCATCGAGCTTGTCATGAGCCGCAGGCATCCAGTGAGCAATGCCTGTTGTACCTCCGGGGTCGATGGCGATGATCAGCTTTGGAGGCCTCTCACCACTTATCGGAGTCATACTCTCCGCCTTCAATTAGGGTGAGCACAGGCCTATCATGGATCTCAGTCTGAATCGTTGCACGAGCTCTGACGACATCTGGCTGCTGAGGTCCGAGTGGGATGTATGTAGCGTTCATCGACATGAACTCAAGAGTCACACCGAACATGACGGAGAAGACCTCTTCAGCGTCGTCGATGGCTACCTCAGGGAAGTGGAACGCAGGGTTCCTTCCTCGTGTGTATCCGCCGATTGCAATCTGACCAGCAGTGATGACATGCTGCCTCCATGGGTAGTCCTTGATGTAGCTGCGCAGCCTATCGATGATATACGCTGCTCGATCATTGTCCTTAACGATGACACAACGCATCTCAGGACTCTCTGCAATCCATCGAAGGATCGCTTCCGTCTTACCTGTCCTTCTACCACCTGCAACAATGATCACGCGTCGGGGTCCTTTCCATCGTCCTCAAGACGTGCTCCGTTGACTTTCTTCCATGCATCGATAGCAGTTAGCGCTACGACCATGAAGGCAAACGTGATAATGATTCCCAATGCAAGTTGTGTAGCACTCATGTATGCATCCATTCCCTTTTGCCGCTAGTAGCCCCTGTGGGTGTTGAGCTTACGCAAACAGAGAGACGTAAGAGAGACAAAACGATAGGTACTTGTAGCTAAAGCCCTCATTCATTTTGTCTCTCTATACGTCTCTTAGGTCTTTCTAATTGTCTATCTTAACGCTTACATCTAGATTCTCTGGGTAGGTGTACACATCGATCATACCCAACCAGATTAAGAAGCGAAGGATCATAGCTTCTGCTGAATCTTGAGCCTGCGTTCCAGTTCCTTCTTTGTTGCTGTCAATTCTAAGATGCGGGCGTCGACCAAAGCTAGCTGACGCTTCAGGGATGAGCGTCCACGTCGTTGAACCAGTAGGTTGTTCGGGTCGAGGTTGGTCCTGTCGGTATCCTTGAACGTGACATACTCGTCAGCTCGAAGCTTACGACCAAGCCGGTTCTCTGCAATGAGGCGGCTGCAGAGCTCCCAGCCAGTACCTGTCTTTACATACCTGTACCCATTAGGAGCTACTCGCTCCGCACCTATTTCGGATGCTTGTCCTCTAGGCACTATAGTTTCACCCCAGATACTGTAGCGTACGATAGCAAAGCCACTAGGGCACCAACGACCACCAGAATCTTCTCGATGGTCTTCCACTTCATTACAGGTCACCCCAACTCTTGCCTATAGAACTATCGACGGGAAAGGGGATGTAATCGGTGTACCGTCTTCCCTCATCGACCATGACCGAACTAAGAAGTGTTGATACTTCCTCGGCACGACTCTCAGCGCACTCGACAACGAGCGCGTCGTGAATAGTAAGTCGGAGGAAACCCAGACCACGCAACATTGGACGCACACGTATAAGGGCGCTAAGGCAAATGTCGCTTGCGGTACTTTGCGGCAAATAGGACAGCGCTTCATTCATCACATCCTTCCGATTACTATCAGTGATTAGCCAGAACCGTCTGCGCCTTCCGAATGGTGTGACCAAAGGCTTACCTGACGAGACATGGTGCTTAATATCTTCTTGCCATTGCATCACGCCAGGGAATAGATTCAGGAACTCTCGATACTGGCGTTCACCTTCTCTTGCTGACAATCCGTACTCTCTTGCAATCGACCACGACTCACGTCCATACGCAATGCCGTAGAAGAATGCCTTCGTACGAATGTACTCCTCCTTGCCCCATTTGCCTGCACCGTACAACTGGTCGGATAGTTCGTTGAAGAACTTATATCCTGGTGTTTGGTTACTGAGGATGGTTTTAAGATAATCATCTTGGGCTAGCGTAGCCATGACACGTGCTTCCGCGTTAGCGTAGTCACACTGGATCAGAACGTTGTCTGGTCGAGTGACACCAAACTGCCGTCGGATCTCCTTATCACGGACAATGTTTTGGAGATTCGGGTTTCGAGATGCCAGCCGTCCGCTCGTAGTACCGTGGAGCATGTAAGTAGTGTAAACACGTCCGCGGTATAGTCGTTTACGGATTCCAGCGATATATGTACTGTAGAGCTTGTGCTGGCGTCGATACCTAAGAAGAACTCGGACAAACTCTCTTCGGGCACTCCCGACAGGCAATCTGGCGAGCAGCGCTGTGAGTGTTTCTTCGTTCGTAGATGCAACGTTGACCCCCTGCGTCTCCAGGTAACCCTTTACTTGCTTTGGAGATCTTGGGTTAATGCCGAGCCACTTACCATCGTCCAGGTGCCCTGTTGACTTCTGGATGACTTCGTTCATCTCGGTTTCGAGTTGCTCGAGACGTCCCATGTACTCTGCATCAAGCTTAGCCATGGCTTCCTTGTCAATGTGGATTCCATTCAGCTCGAGGTACATGAGCTGGTTAGAAGCCTTGATCAGGAAGTCGTGGACCATACGAACATCTTCACGTTCCATTGCTTCCGTGAACATCTCGTACAAGTCCCAAGTACAAGCAACATCCATTGCATTGTACTTGTAAAGGATAGGGCGCGGGATATCACCATAGTTACCACGCTTCGGGATGAAGCGCCTGATCTCGTCGTCGTACTTTGGAGCTCCAAGCTTTTCGACAGCTAGTACCTTAAGACCATGGTTGCCTGGTCGTTCATCGAGGCAGTAGCTGGCAAGCATGGTGTCGAACCAGAGTTCCAAGGCGCCGAGTCTTGGATAGAGTCCGGCAAGATCAAATTTACCATTGTGGGCGATGAGTCGTTTTCCGCGGAAGAGTTTCCGCAGTTCATCGACCACTGTACTGTCTTCAAGTGCACGCTCACCCAGAACCACTGCTCGTCGCCTTGCGTAAGCAATTCCCACGCAGAGGAGAGAATAGTTGTTCGGGTGATCGTCTCCGGCAACGTCTTTTTCAATGCCGACTTCAATATCAATGACGAGAGGGCCTTCAAGCTCTCCCAGTTCGGCGATGACGGCGAGCGCCTGATCAGGATCGTCAAAGCTTCGCCATTGAGGTTCACTCCAAGGCTCACGACTGCTCTCCTTCAGTTTTCCAATGTCGGATACGAGGGCCGGGAACGCATCTGCATTTCGCAGACAGTACGCCGGGTGCCAAGTCGGAATAACTCGGATAGTATTATCAGGCCCCTCCGGCGCATTGAGAAACCTTGCGCCAAGTTTAGGCGGCCCAACTCGCAGCGTGGTAATTGTGCCCGGATCGTCAACCAGAAGAGTTCCTGCGGTCCCACCAAGTGCAACGATATCTGTAGTTTCGAATTCTCGAATTTCCCTCGCGAGACGATTCTTACATGCAACAATCGCGCTACGAGGAGGAGTTGCGTTATTCTCAGGCCTGCATAGACAAGCATTGGTTAGTAGTACCTCGCTTCGTTTTATACCATGATGCTTTAAGACAGCATCCAGCAGTTTTCCGCTAGGTCCTGTGAACGGTCTTCCGTAGGTCCCTTCGTAAAATCCAGGAGCCTCACCGACTACAACTAATCTACGTTCGCCATCTACTCGCTCCCGCACTCCCTGTGGGTGTTGTGAAGGCACATACGCACCGTCTCGCAGCGGGCAGTGAGAGCAGTCAGCGCCAAGATGTTCAGCTTTCATGCCTCGCAGCCCATTCCTTGAACGTAGCGATGTTCGCAGACAGTAGTTTGAGATCGACCTCCTTCTTGTAAGTGAAGTATCCAGTCCGCCTTACTGAAGCAGCAAAGGTAGCTGACATGTACCAGCCACGTTCAGTGATCTTGTAAGGCTGGGCGGAATCCATCGAGCGGACGGTGCCTGGATCGAACTTGATTGCCAGCATTTCGTCAGCGAACTGATTGCTGAGTCCGAGCAAGTGAATCTGGAACCTGCCTGGGTAATGCCTGTGAATCATTGTGACTATGTCTCGACGGATCGGTGTGTCAGCCTTTTGGACGTGTACCTTCGGTACTCCGATGGTAACGATCTCGTCACGCTTGGCAAACTGATCGAGAAGGAATTGGATCTCGTTTGGAGTTTCACCTTGGAGTACAGCCATGATGTTGTAGTCAGCTGCCTCTGGGTTCTCATCCAGGAACATGTTTGTCGCTTCCAACGTCTGTGCAGCGTTGCCCATAATGTCGGGAGCGACAATCTCGTGCGCCTTGATTATCTTGGCAAAGTCCAGAAGCGTCTTGCCTTCAACGAGCTGACCTTCAGCACATCCATTGTCGAGGATGACGTAGTCGCCTCGCTTACGAGCTTCGACGTACGTCCGAATGTAGTCTGGACGCTTGAGCAGTGGGGGAAGTGGTAGCACGAGGTGGATGTCACTCTCGAGTGCCGTATGCTCAAAGCCTTTCGGGGGAATTAAAGCTGCACGCACTACTTTTCCTTTACTGACGTGGCCGTCTTGGCCTTGATGAATCCTGTCTCAAGTCCTTCCGGTGGCAAGGACTGTGCAATGGATTCCTGGAGGAGTCGGAGCTTGATGAAGGTGTACCTTACGTAGTTACCAAGGTCGACAATCTCTTCTAGTGCTTCCTGGATGGTATCGACGACCAGGAACTTTCCTGGACCATACTTCTCTGCGCCTAGACCATGACGAGTTATAGACATCTCGTCATACTCAACGCTTAGGTCTGCGATTATTTGTGCGAAGGACAGTGCTGCTTCTTCAGCCTTAGCCGATCCACGAATGGTCATGTGCTCTTCGTCAGCCTGCCGCTTGAAGTCGTCAGTTATGTCAGGCATTAGTGTCCGCCATTCAGCCTTGCCAAAAACTCGGCTTTTGCAGTACGAGCGTGATCATTGTATACACCAGACATGACTGCCGTATACGTTTTAGTACCTGGTGTCTGTACACCTCGAATCGTCATACAGAGGTGTTCGGCTTCCATAACAACAGCTACCCCTCTAGGCTTGAGGTTCTCTTCAAGGAAGTTGGCAATCTGTTGTGTCAGTCGTTCTTGAACTTGAAGTGCCTTGGAGAAGTGGTGTACGACTCGGGCAAACTTGCTCAAGCCTGCTACAGACTCGTCCGGAACGTAGCCGATGTCAGCCTTTCCAATGAAAGGAATGACGTGGTGATTACAAAGTGAAACGAATGGAATGTTGCGGACGATGATCATCTCGTCCATTCCATCGTTCGGGAACGTCTTCCACTTGATCGGAAGAGGCTCTGTAAGCTCCTTCAACATGTGAACGAAGCGCGTTGGTGTGTCCTTGCCATGCATGTCATTCACGTCGAGGCCAGCTGCAGTACGAAGAAGAACCTCTGCAGCTTCGATCGACTCCTTCTCCGGATCGGCCAAGGCTTTGAAGCCTAACATGTTAGGATTCTGCTTCACTAGATCTGCACCAAGCCTTTTCAATATATCCTTGAACTCTTCTGGTACTACAGACTCGCCTGGCATTAGGCGTCCTTGTTTTCGTATCGATCACGAGGCACAATGAACTTCTTGGTATTGCCATCAGATCCTATGGTGTGGATCGCAACGGACGTTTGGAGGGAACATGGAGTAAGACGGTAGCGAACAAGCCGTCCGTACATCGAAGCTGAGTGAGTGATGTTGATGCCCACACTTCGGAGGTGCTTACGGTTAGGTACTGGCGTCCATCGGTGCTCTTGTGCAATCTCTTCCCTGCTAGCGCCTTCCTTCTTCATGCGCCGGATTTCAGCCTTTTCGGCCATCGATGCAAGTCGATCACTAAGTGAGAATCGACTTTGCTTTCCATTTCTCTTGGCCATTATCCCAACTCGTATTCTGCACCGTTGCTTTGGGTTTCGATGATGGCGATCTTGACAGGCAATCCGAACTTCTCGTGCATGTGTTCACACATCCACTTTGCGAAGTTTTCAGTGGTTGGATCTCCAGGCCATGTACGAAGACCTGGCAGCCCTCCCATCGTATTGATCAGCATTACATCGCCATCTTCTGCATGCAGGATGTTTGCCCATGGATCATCAGCGTTCAAGTGAAGTTGGTGGTCGAACATCGTATCGAGGTAATCCCGGAAGACACTCTTCACGTTCGAGAAGTCCAAACCAGCTAGAATACCATTTGCATCGATGTGTCCAGCGATGCTCAGTTCGACATCGAGTGAGTGTCCATGGATTTGCTGACACTTGCCAGGCAACAACAAGAGACGATGTGCAATCTCCGCGTTGTGTCTTACGAAGAGTCCTGCTCTGAAGCTATTCACTGTACCTCCATCTGCTCAGTAGCACTGAGGAAGTTGTTGTCGCCAGGAATGATGGCTAGCTTGTCTTCTTTGGCTGCCATGTACTCAGCAACTTCGACTGTCTTGATGTATTCCACGTCCTCGGCGATGATGTGAGCTTCCTTCAAACCATTCACGTCATGAACACAGAGGAATGAACCCTCGATGTTCCATCCGCCCCACGTCCTTAGGGTCAAGACTGGCTCTGCTGATCCGTTGTACACCTCAACACGATACTCGATTGGAACAATTGCTTCCAGAGTGTTAGCGAGGTAACTACTATCGCCCGGGCCATCATCCAGGAAAATGTTGCTTCCATGCATTCCCATTTTACTTCCCTCTTGTAGATTCCCATAGCAGGATGTGCGTACGGAACGAAAGTCCATAGCCTCGACTAACAGCATGTGTGGCAATTCGACGTGCGACTTCGATGTTTCTTTCTGCAGTTACACCTTCCGGCATAACCATGACTCGATTCGGATTGATGTTGAGCATCTCCACTAGCTCATCGATTTCCCCAAAGTCAGGAGTATCCTGCACAACGAACTTGAACCATGCGTGCGGCTTCTCTGCGAAGTCTTGAAGCACTTCGATTTTACGTCGCTTCGAAAGTAAATTCCCACTGTTCATAAGCTTGGGCGATACGTTGTATTGTGTTACCCAGCAATCGAATGCGGTAGGTGAGAAGAGTGTGCCAGCCGTTTCGATGTGAATCTGGTTACCCCATTGGCTCAGCTCCTGTATAATAGGAACTAGGTCACGAGCCTGCATTAGAGGCTCGCCACCAGAAATGACGATTGTGGTCGGATGCCTCTTAACATCCCATAGCTTGCGTAGGCGGTCAATAACCTCAGATGACATCATCACGTAGCGATTACTAGCCTTATCGTAAAGCCGTCCGCTTTCGGTTGCGCCTGCCTTGGATGCAGTGAACGCCCAGGTGTAAGCTGTATCACACCAGGAACATTCTAGGTTGCAATCCGCAACACGAATGAACATGCAGTGTCTACCTGCTGCGGATCCTTCACCTTGGATTGTTGGTCCGAAGATCTCGTTGATCCATACCATTAGTATACCTCGGAGTGATTATCCATGAAGCCTTCATCTTCTTCTTCTTCTTCTTCTTCTTCGGCAGTTGCCTTCTTCGCCTCATGAACGACAACCTGCCAGTACTCTTCGTCATCGTACACCGTTTGGTCAACGGGCACACTCATACCTGGCTTCTCCCAAACCCATCGCTTCTGGGCCTCGTCAATTGCTTCGAGACGCTCGACACACGTGCCACAACGTCCACAATGATTGTCGCCACCCTTATAGCAGCTCCACGTCATGAAGAGCGGAACGCCAAGCTCGAGCGCCCTGAAGGCAATATCAGCCTTCGACGATTCCATGAAAGGTGTCGTTAAAGGCTTCGCCATACGCGTCCAACCCTGCACAACGAGATCCACGTACTTAGGGTCCTCAGGATCGAACTCGATGTCGAAGTTATGGAAGCCCATGTTGCCCATGATGATGGCTTGCCCTGCAGCGAAGATGAACTCCGGACGACAATCAGGATAGACGAAGTGGTCTCCGGAATGTACTCCAACACCGATCGTCTTCGCCTGACGATTCACAGCGATGCCAGCAGCGATGGAGATCATAATCATGTTTCGATTTGGTACGACTGTAGCTGCCATAGTATCTTCAGCGTAGTGACCCTCAGGCACGTCGATAAGCTGGTTGAAATCGTTGTTGAACTCCTCACTTGGAGTCTCTGCACGTCCTGAGGTGAGTGCCGAGTTCGAGATGAGGTGTGTCAATCCCGATAGATCGACGGTGTCGTGCTTGAGATTCAACATCGCACAGGTCGATGCTGCAAACTTCAGTTCCTTCTTGTGACGCTGCCCGTAGTTGAACGAGACGCAGTCAACTTGGTAGCCCTGTTCGATAAGCTCGTACACCATCGTAGTGGAGTCGAGCCCGCCGCTAAGTACGGCTAGGGCTAAGGGCTTTTGGGTCATTGAACTTCAGCCTCCCAGCTGCTTCGTATACGAACGTTCTGTTCATCTTGGTCGCCAGGATAAGTCCTCGTTGTTCAAGCGTACCAAAGATGATGTCGGCTTGTCTAGCTTCTAGGTGGTACCATTGCATTAGTACCGACCTAGCAATTCCAGGGTGCTTTCGAATACTCTTGAAGACGCGCTGGAGTAGAATCTCGTTTGCGGAGCGCCCGATACCATTTACGATCTCGGTAGCATATGTTCTCCAGCCTTCGCCGTACATGATGGCTTGCAGTAGGTCTTCTATCTCGACGACCACGAGTTCCTCTTGTGGCCTTGTTGCTGCAATGAGTACGGCTACCTTCAAGATTGACTTGGCTAGTCGGTCATACACAGGTGTCATAATGTCCGGTTGATCACTATTAACACCTGAGTACAACAGAGTAGCTTCGAGCTGATTGTACCTTTGCCAAGCTTCAGGAGTTAGCTTGGCATCCCACCTTGCCTCGGAGATATCAACGACGTTACCCTTAACAATGACTTCATGGGTGACGATGTATCTATCCCTCAGCTCTTCCAGTTCCTCGATCAGTTCTTGTCGGCCCTCCAGGTTCTCCGGGGTGGGTGGACCTAAAGGTTGCAAGGTAGAGACATCTGACTCCGCAGTCAAGAACAAAAACCTCGGAACGAAACCAGAAGACACATGGTCCAGTGTCAGGAGTGATTGGACCCTTGTTTTGATCCCTCCTGCAAAAATTAGAAGACATGGTTCCCTAACCGTTACTGTTTCACGTTTTAGTACTCTTTTCATTGTCTTGCCGTCGTATAGTTTTGTAAGTGCTTCGGCCATACCAGCGTAGTAGTCTTTTCGGGTCATGGCCTCGATAAGCCCGGAAAACTCGTCGCGCAGGAACATCGATGGCTTGCCTGGTCGTATCTCTAATGACTGCATAAGACCTTCGAGGGACCCATCTGTGGCGAGCAGCACGTTGTCGTCCACTGCGTCCAGCATGTCCATCGCTATGTCCATAGCAGTCGATTTTCGTGTCAGAGTCGTGTCCGCTAGGAGCATGAACCACAGATTCGGCATGATAACGCCGAACGACGTCGGCAAGCGAATCGTTCCAGCCAACAAAGAGGACAGGATCATAAGCGCGCCGGCTTGGTGGTATGCTTTCGCCGCGTCCCCAAGGGTACTTGCCCATTGGATGTACCTTTCTACAAACGTTTCATAACCCTCCAACGACTTAAGTTCCTCGGACGTTATCAGCGGCGATTGCTTTTCCGTTTCAGGTACCAGAATGTTAAGCTTTTCAACCGTCGTGAGATACGCCCGACATACTTCGTCCCATAAAAGGCGTGGGTGCTTACCATCTCTTTTGTACTTGTTGCATGCAGCATCTGAGGCTACAATGAATACTTCCTCTCGAGACATTCCTGCCTCAAAGCAAAGCATTTGAAGTTGCCAAAGAGGTTTGCTCCAACCACCTTCCTCTTCTACATCACCAGGTACTTGACTATGAATGCTGAACACGATGGAATTGATCGACCTACGATACTTCTGCAGGATGTCATTTCCAGTATCTGTCGGAAGAACCTCAGGCATTGGATCGTGAGTAAGTGTGTTGATCCTCGACTCACGATACACGCTGAACTCTTCAAGCAGAACTTGATCGCGTGAGATTTTCGCAATTCGTACTTCATAGGGCAGGGGGTACTTTAGATTGAATGTTGCCGGTACACGAAGTAATTGGGTTAAGTCCCAACCGCCTTTGTCAGCTCCATCATTGACATGGTGGTATGCAATGTTCTTACTGATCTGTTCAGCGATTTCGGGGGCAACTGGCTTGTCAAACACCCACAGGGCGTGGAATCGGTTGTCCGACGTTTCTAAGCTTATGGATGGGGGAACGAGGAGCAGTGATGGATTGCATGTGTCAAGGTCTGCCCAAGCTGCCGTGCAAACTTTGATATTGTCTTTCGTTCTTGCGCTCTTTTGTCCAGGCGCACGTTGGTTAGTTTTGAGTATCTGCGGACAGAAGTACACATTGTTGCTGGAACGGTTTTGAGCTATGCTGTGAATCATTCGGGGGAGCTCATCAGGGTACATGAAGAACTCCTCCGTAAAGTTCTTTTTGCCACCTAGCATATTCATGTAGGCAAGACAAACGTACCCTTCTACGTCTGTTCCGAACAGCAGCTTGAAGAACATTTCCTGACGAAGGCGTTGTTCTTCCGGCGTAGCCGGTGCGGTCATTACTCACCGTCCTATTCAGTTAAGAAGGAACCAGTACACCTCAGTTGGTCGTCGGTCTACTCCCACCGACAGTAGCAGCGCTAAGGTGTACTGGTTCGTCTTCTACTGTAACTGAACCCTAACGAGGTTCTTTACAGTACATTATGACAACAGAGAAGATCGGGCTCCCGTAGTACTCTTGGCGGTAGCAGTACCACCCGACTCTTCCCACTTACTCTCCGGCCAAAAGCCCTTCGGCTCGAACTTCGGAGAGTAGGTCTTGCTGGGGTCCTTCTTGTCCTTGGTCTCGCCGACGTACAGTCCACCGATCATGAGGACCTTGCCAACGAACCATTCAGCCGAAGGAACCTTCATCCGTCCTGGACTAACCACCAGCCCGAATGCCTTCATCAGGTTCGAGATGGTGTACAGTGCTGGGTTGAAGAGCATTGCGTTCGTCCAGCACTTGCGGTTGACATACTGTCCAGCCTTGCGATCAGCTCCAACGGTGAACTCGATTGCATAGTACGCCTTGCCGGGGTTCTTGCTATCCGGCCCGCACTCCTTCAGGATGACATCAGTGATGGTCACCAGGTACTTACCTGTCGGGAGAGGCTCGATGTCCCTCGACTCAGACGCCGCTTCCTCGTCCGAGAAGTTGACATATAGGCCACCATCGTCATCCTGCTCGTACGCCGGCTCGTCGTATTCACTCACTTGCTAACTCCCATCGCTTTTGCGATCATTTCGTCGGTTACTTTCATGTCTGGTTTTGCAGGTGCTGCTTCAGGAGTGGGTGGAGTTTCTTTGGTTTCGATTGCCATTTTCTTTTGGCTGGCTAGTGCCGTTTGTCGGACGATGATGTCGTACAGCTGTTCCATGTCAGGATCGATAAGAACAGGAGGTAGTAGCCCCGACCTATCCTTTGCAACCGTTGACTCGGTAGCAGCTGACTGCAGGATACGGGCCTGCTTTGTCTCGCCGTCCTCGGTCACCTCCTTGATATTGTAGTACAGTACGATGTCCAAGAAGGCTGCAACCTCCTGGGCCATCTTCCCGCTCAATGACGGGAGCTTAATCGGACGGTTCATCCGGTCCTTGTCTTCTCGCTCCAACGCTGTGAAGATAACGTTCATCGGAAGATCTCGGAATGCGCGAACGAACCGTCGAATCTGTTCGAGATTCTTTCCCCACTCTCGAATGCTGGGGACGTCCATATCACGTTCGTCGCCCTTGCCTTCGATGAGCTGCAACATGATCTCGTTCATGTTAAACTTCTGGATCTCAGTTAGACTGTCGAGAATGACTGTGGCGAAACCGTGCCCTCCAGCGTAGAGGGCATCGTATACCATCTGCATCTCTTTCCAGGTGGTAATACGAACTCGCTCGACCCCTGGGAATTCCTTCCGCAGTGTGAGCACACCACCTTCAATGTCGATGTAGAGGATTCGACGCATCTCTGGAACAGCATAAGCTGAGCCGGCAAGTCGTGTTTTACCGACACCGGACTTCCCGTATACGAGTAGGTTAAAGTGCGGCGGTACATCTGCCACTCTCTCCAGCTTCAGACCTGCGATGGTTCTAGGTGTGAGTTCGGTCACTTTAGCAAGTTGACCTTCGATTATTCTCATGTTATCCTAACAGGCCGAAAGTGATAAAGACAGCGCCCCCACAAATAAGGACAAATGCAACTGCGTCAATGACTACCCAGCGATTCATCGTCCGCCCTTACTCTCCGTGCTCATCGGTTCGACTTCCCAGTACCGACGTTCACGCCTTTCAAAGTTCGAAAGGAACATGTATTCCACATCCTCGTCTCGATTCGTACCAAGGCAAGGTTGGCGATAAGCGCAAAACGTACATGCGAATCGTCCAGGAGAAGGGTAAACACGAAGGGCCGGATCGATGATGTCCATCGCTTCTTGCCAGATGTTATATCCTGCATGACCCAGTTCCGTCGGCGTACGAAAAACTTGTTTCCGACTGTAGAACCTTGGACCTTCTTCTTTGAGCCAAGCGAGGAAGTCATCGTACGCTCCACTAGCTAAACCTCCAGGATCTCCTTCACTGACGGTCTCGAGGTAGAGATCGTACGAAGTGTTCTGCATCTTGTTGACAGAGTACCAACACCCTTTGCGCTGCTGCTTATTGGGCTCAGGCTCTACTGGAAATGCCTTCTTGACTTCGTGGTGAATGAATCCGGCAACGTCGATGCCCAACACCCACAGAGCCCAACAGTAGGATGTGATCTGATCATCGAGCAAGATATACTCGTCGGGGCCATCGCCCTCTTCTTGTCCGGTCAACCTTGCTGCTGTCTTCCAATCGACGATCCAAAGCTTGCCGAGATCATCTTCCATCAGACAGTCGATGCGACCACCATAAGTAAGCGGCAGACCTTCCCAGACGCTGCGGCGGTAAATACTTTCCATAATGCGATCTTCGAGCCACTGTTGAGCAACGTCGCGGTCAAGAGACTCTTGCCACCTGTCGTGGTGAACAGCACCTTCTTTGGAGCCTCCCCAAAGCTTAAAACACTGGTCACACTTGCACCAGACAAGCTCGCCTTGAGGGTCACGAATAGGCACCTCGAACTCGATCTCGACTTTGATCGGTTTGAGGTGCCCATCTAGTTTGGGACTGACCTTGTTGCAGTGGTACCTAAGCATTCCTTCGCCAAGCTCTACGCGCTCTTTGAAGTCCTGATCAAGCTCTGGGTCAATTTGTCCGTTGTTCTGTTGTACGTAGTAGTTCTTCTGCTCAATGCACTTGTTCTTGAATGCGAGCAGAGCTAGTGTCTCGCGAGTCTCAGCGTCCTTACCCCATAGAAGTGGATCATATAACGTTTCCATCGCCATGTGAAAGGCTGAGCCGAACTCTAGCGGCTTCGGAGTCGTTTGGGGGTACCATCTGTCGACAAAAAGCCAGTGATGACGGCGTCGACATCCTCGGAAACTAAGTCGTTCGCTTGTGTGAATGGAGTGTGTAAGTTTCAATTCGATGTAGTCGTTTATGTTCAATTTTTAACCTCCCCTATACTATACTTAATTATACCCTTGAACACCCTGTTGACCTCAAGGGGTCTCAGAATCATCTATATCACTGTCTGTGATTCTGAGACGCCTTCAACTCAGCGGACCTTCCAGATCAATCCTCGCGAGATGTCACGTGCACAAACGTAGTTCACACCAGAGCCAACGTCGAGCTTTTCTTGGCTCTCACGAGTGCAAGGCTGGCCCTCGATTGCTCCCGGTGCAGGTGTGATGAGGTAAGTCTTGAGAGGACCTTCTGGCTTCTGCCCTTGCTCAGGACAAGCTGATGCACCACTCAATGTAGCGACAACAACCAAACCCAAACCGACAATGGTTTTCTTATTCAAGAGTTCATCCATTTCCTATTTCGGCCCTGTGGGGATGCTGCTAACCCAACCGGCATTCATACATTCGTCTGTCCGATTGCTTTCTTCTGATCAGGTCGAAGTGCATTGGAGGGTCGATGTCCCCAATGGAACTCAGGACATTTCTCCGCTAAAGTTTCAAGGTCAACCCACTTCTCACCTTTCCACTTTAGTTGAACTGAACAATACCTACACGTTCGAGGGTTTCCAGCTACCCGTTCGACCATACTTGGGCCCTCCCTCTACCACTCCGAGCCAGATGTTGCGCTCGCTTGCTGGGATGTCAATCGGGTCGAGGAGGTTACGAGCATGTTGCCACTGACCACGCTTTGGCTTACCACAGTCCTTATGAATCCACCATCCCCATTTCTGTCCTCGCACACTTGTCTTCGATGGAGGGCATTCACAGAACTGCGAAGGCTTCTTGAAGATGCCTCTCACCCTGATGGTCTGGGTTGGTTCTTCGTGAACGGTTTGCATCGTACTCGCAAACGCGTCGGCATCGTCATCGCTATCGAATTCCAACACGACATACTTCACTTGATTTCACCTCCGCATTTGTTACAACTGAAGGTGTCGGTAGGACCTTTACCTTTTCTAGAAGCGTCTATTGCTTCTTGTACTTCAGCCGAATTGTATACTACTGTGACAGTGTCAATGCGATGGAAGGGCCAGCTTATGTTACGAGTATTCAGGAAGACTCGAAGCCAGCCGTGCTCGAGACGCCAACCTTTGATCTCCTCGAAATTGAAACACAACATGGACGTTTCGAGGAACCTGATTTCGAGGTAACCATCTGGTACAACTTCTCCAGGGATGGTATTGCTTTCGATGCTCATTCGGTACGCTTGCCTCCCTTGACGATGATGATACCAAGAAACGTCGCTAGTAGTAGTATCCAGATTCCTAAAGCGAGGGCTGTAAGTTTGAGGAGTAGCTCCACTGTTAGGCTCCATTGATAGGTCCAAATGGTCCGATTGGTTCGTCGGCAGGTACTCGAACGAACCCCATATTGATGTTTATGCCTTCAAGAGCTAGGCCAGTTACAGCTCGAGCTAACACTTCAGCTACTCTTGCGACTTCATTCTCTGACGTGCAGATAGCTGTAGCGTTCACACAGATTCGGTCGTCATCATCACTCGGACCCAGCATCTTTCTCCTTCCAGGTTAGAGCTCCTGTACCAGGATGTACATATGCCGGATCGATTCTGCTGAAGAGGATCCACTCGTGATCTGGATCCTTCTTCAGATCCTCTTCGTCCCTAAGGCGATCAACTGTTGTGACCTCGCAAGGAATATCCTTACTTATCCCTTTGACGTACTTGGGGTGCAAATGAATGAGTGACTCTTCGGGGTACTTCTTATCTATGAGTCGATACATTGCTTCCTTGTGAATTGCATCGAGATCAGTTATGCCACTGCTATGGAAGTACTGGTGCATAAGGTCTCCTTATCATGTACAATTCAATCTCAAGCCTGTCAGCTGTTCGCCAAGTGAGAGGCTTGAGAGGGCCGACCGAGTCCTTGTACTGTAAGAACTTGCCATCTTGCTTGTATCCGCAAAGCGTAAAGCGATCATGACGAGATTCGATAAAGAAGGGCACAGCTCCATACGCTGTATATAACCCTCGCTTACAAAGTGCATGCCCCCTTACTAAGAGCGCAGGAAAGGGCAACGAGAGTACCCATGGAAGATCTCCGTAGGTAGTCTCGTTGCCCATCTCCAACACGATCTTGACCTCGTACTCTTCACCGAGGTCCATCTTTGTTATGAGTTTATACTCACCAATCAGGGTTCCGTTATTGAGCTTGGGGCCGTATCCTGTACTACTTCGATGCGTGCTCGTCCATGTTGGTGTGTAGGTCGTCATCGTTCTCCACTGTCTTGTCGCCTAGCAGTTGCTTGAGCCACGACCACTTGAGCTTGATCGTTTGCAAACGTCCACGATCAACTGTATCATCTGCGATGATGTCGATTACTTCGACTGCATTCGTCTGACCGATGCGGTGGCAACGATCCTCAGCCTGCCTATTCTTCGAAGGGTTCCACGTCCTGTCAAGGAATATAACTGTGGAGCTGGCCGTGAGTGTAATTCCCTCGCCACCAGCATGTATTGTCCCAGCGAAAACTCTGGCAGTCCCTCTTTGGAAACTATCCACCACACCACCCCGATCTGTCTGCGGAGTATCACCGGTGAGGAGAACGTGTGGAATCCTGGCGGCTTGTAGGCGAACTGAAAACAAATTGATAATTTGCTTCGACTCACTGAATACCACCACCTGCCTATTGGGGTTGTCCTCGATCTTCTGCATGACTGCATCAAGCTTGGATGATGGCTCCGACAGCTTGACACGTTGACGTTCTTCTACAATGCCTGTCTCGCGGTTCTTCCTCTTGAATGTCTCTAGCTCTGCATAGCCTAGAGCAAACTGCTTCAATCGAACTAGCTGTGCGACTACGATCGGAGCCGCGATTGGTTCGTGCTCGTGCTTACCTACCCAAGCCAACATGTTCGAACGCATTTGATCGTAAATGCGACGTTGCCTTGGCGCAAGCTGGACCTTGATCTCCGTATAGTACTTGTCGGGAAGGTCTCCAATGACGTCTTCTTTAAGCCTACGAAGGTAGTAGGGTTCTATTATCGACATGAGTTCATCGACGTGAGCTACTCCTACTACTGCTTGGTAGCCGTTCTTGTGATACCCTCCGCACATCTCCTGTTCGCCATCTGGCTTAATGGTAAAGGCCGTACAGGCTCCCTTGGTGTGTACTTGGATCTTGACGTAGTAGTTGTTGAACTTCCAAAAGCTTGACCAATACCTTGGGTACAACCAGTGCAAGATGGCCCATAGATCTTGTGGTGCATTGTCTGCTGGCGTGCCAGACAAGCCTGTCTTGTAACTGGTCTTGAGCTTCCACAATGCTTGTGTCTGTTGCGCCTTACGGTTCTTGGCGCGGTGAACCTCATCGGCGATGATGTGCCACCAATGAACGTCTCGTAGTTCATCTATCAGGCGAAGTGCTTCCCAATGGATGATGTAGTAATGGTAGTTGTCCTGAAGCTGTGCGATCAGGACGCCTCGACTTTTTGGGTTGATCACGGCTACCTTGGCTCCGGGCCAAATGGCTTTGATGTGATCAACCCACGACGACATAACTGTTGACGGTGTAACAATTAACGTCTTACAGTCTGTCTGTTTGTATCCGTCTAGTTGCTTTGTTCGTCTACGTAGGTCCAATGCAAGGGCTTCGAACGTCTTGCCGGTACCCATGTCATCCCCGCAAAGGACACTTGGAACGTATTCAAACTTATCAACCATGTCCTTTTGAAACGGGTATAACTTCATCACACTCTCCAGCCCTGCTTACGTGCTTTCTCCAAACGCTTTCCGGCTTCAGACCAGGCGATACGTACATTCCACGGCCAGGCCCGTTTGCCAATCAAGTGTAGGAGTCCACACGAATAGAAGTACTGGTTTATCCAACGCTTCATGTCTGCTCCGGCTTCTTGTCAGGGTTCCAGTTCAAGATTACGAACCCATCCCCTCTCAATGACTTCCGATAGCCTTGCATGTTGTACGAAGCCTGCTTCAAGAAGTCTTCCAGCTCATCTTCGTACAACACGTCACATGGGCACGGAGTCAGTTTGTCAAAAGGCAAACGTGTTACCATGTGCTGACCGAGTACGTACATCCTAGTGCTAACGAAGCGTGTGAGATGAACCAATCTGTACATGATCTGGTTATATGCTTCTTCGGTTCCAGCCTCAAGTTGACCACTCTCGTACATCCGAGTGATGTCACTATTGACATGATCGATTCCTTCTTCGATTACGTCTTCGAGAAAGCTACGAAGCCCGGGAGGACAATGGAACATATCCTGTGCTACCTTGCTAGTCTGTTCAGCTTCGTTGCCTGACATGAAGACTTCGGCCCAGCCAGCACTAAGGATGTTCATGTCAGATCGAGCAGACAATCCCATCTCACGGCGCGTTGCCATGCTACCCTCTTTCGTCCGGATACCACTCGTATAATAGCTCGTCAAGGTCAACGTAATCCTAAGCTAGCAAAGCTATAGACTAGTAGAAAAGACCTAAGAGACGAGCTATTAGACCAAAGGAATCTGGTGTTTAGAATACTTTACCTAGCTGTTTGTCTAACTAAGGTCTCTTAGCGTGAGACCTCAGCGCCACCTTCAAGCTCCAGACGCAATTGACGTTCGAGCGCGTCGTTGACTTCCCTCGTACGATCAGGCACAACCGGGAACTCTTTGATCCTCTTCACCTGTGGCGGCGGAATCGACCCATCAGGGTTGACCTGGACGAGTCGACATACTTCATTGTACCACTTGCATCGTGTGTTCATGCACATGAAGTGGTGAAGTTGTGCTCCAATAGTCACCTCACGTCGAGCTCCGTTAGGAGATCGCGATGCGATTGGTGTCTTCTTGAGGAGCTCCCCGACCTCGTTGCACTTCGGGCAGCGGCTAGCTTCCTCCAGTGTCGTCTGTACTGATTCAGACATTGAACTTTGTCCACTCCTTTAGTGCGTTGAGTTGGTCTTGCTGCTTCATGATTACGTTCTCGAGTTCCCTCATTCGGGTCGTCAAGTCCTTAACCATTTGCTCCGTACGTGTCTGCTTGTTGCCATGCCGAGGGTTCTTGAACTCGGCTGCCTTCCAAGTTTCAAGTTCTGGAGGCTTCCATAGTACCCACTTGCTCGTTCCATTACCTCCTCCACGACGGGTCTGTTCGATACAACCCATCTGGACAAGCATGTTCTTGATCGTGGTGTAATACGGAACACTAAGACGAAGACCCTTGAATAAGTTCGTCAAGTGACCTTCGTACGTTGGTAGGTTGTTCTCAGGATCCAACTTTGCTGTCTCGAGCATGGTGTTGTAAACTAGCTTCGCATGCTCGAACATGGCCGGGATAACTGTTAGGTCACCCGGTAATGGGTCAGTTGGCTCTGCTGTCCGTGCATCAATTGGCACTACTGTCCCCCTAAACGCTCTCGCATCTGCCTCAGTAGTGCAATGCGCTCTTGTTGTGTGCTCACTACCTCCATGAACCCTTCGATGGTATCAGGAGTTTGATCTTGGTCAATCACCGTGTCGAGGACTTCTTCCTCGATGGTGATACTCTGCTCGAGGATCTCGTCGAGTAGTTCTGCATCTTCTTCACTAAGACGGAGCTGATCTTTCAACATTTTTACCTCCATCCTTTATTATACTATAGGATACCGTGTTGACTACAAGGGAACGAATTGATGACCCTTGGCAACCGGTACATGTTGATCAGATACCCACAGGGCGGGATCAGGTTAGTGGCGCATGATCGTTTAAGACGCAGAAAGAAAGGGGCCGACCTTGTTCAGCTGCTTGCCGAACTCAGCCGACCCCTTTCATGTGGTGCCGCGCCATCACCCGCGCACCTTTCACCCTCCAGTAAAGCTTGTTACGTGGGAATGGAGGATTCGAACCTCCTGGACATCTGACTCGACGCGACCCGTCGGCCTTCTCGCCTGATGCTTTACCGTGCCCTACGTGAGCTTCCCTGTCGTGCTAGTACGAAGGCGTCATGCTTTCGATCTCGTCGAACGTGACCGGGTTGCTACCTGCAACGAGCCAGGCAACGAACTCGTCCCACGTGAACTTCGCACCACGTGGGCCCGTTGTGTACCAGTACTTATCCACCTTGATGGCTGCGTACAAGTATCCATCGGGAGCGCCAACTGCGAAACGCTTCGTGAAGCGAAGAACGTCTCCGTTGGTGAATGGATCGTTTCCGTACGCTTCGATGAAGGTCATCTTCTTGGCGACCTCTTTGTCGATCGTCGCCTGCCGAACTTTGTCCATCACGACGGTATCGACTTCGGTACCGATGTCCATCTGGTCGGTATATACTCCCACTTTTTCACCCTTATCGTTTTTGGAGGTAGGCCACGGCCTGCTAAAGGAGGCAACAATCGAATCCCTAAGGGCATCGATCTCGTGGCTAATGGCCTTGAAGTCGTTTGTATTGTAAAGCCCGTACCCGTCGGACTTCCAGGTCGAGATCAACCTACCAGACGGGCTCCACACAAACTGACGTTGCCATGAAGGCTCTGTGTATTCCATATTACTCCTTGGAGGTTCGGCCCTGACGCTTCAACGCTTCTCAGTCTCCCACCGACCCTTTTAGGGGTCCTAGCTGGATGCGAAGATCAAGTTCCAGCGTGGTATTCTGTCGACTCCACTCCACGTCAGGGCCTTACCATTTCAAATGTGAGGCCGTCCTAACCTGGCTTGGTCTCCTCACTTCGTCCATCTCCCTAGCTCACTTCGTACGCCGCGGGAGGCAGCTGCTTTGTAATGGACCCGCTAGCCAGGTATGGTCGTATACCCAATGCTAACGTAGCAGAGTCCGAGGTGGGAATCGAACCCACCTATCCCAATCTCAAAAGGGCGTAGTCACCAGACTACTTCTCGGCATGGTATTCTCCTTGATGAGTGGAGTTATATTTACGCACAGCCAAGCTTCCGGTTCCTTCAGTCTTTGGGAGGCTGATACGGTAATGGAATAGCTTGGCTGTGCTCGTAGATCCGGCCCAATTCGATTGGACGCCCTCACGGCTGGTTTCGGATCCTACCTTACTATGTACTACTCAGCTTCAACAGCCGGGGTCTCATCGGCCGGAGCCTCAGCGGCAGGCGCTGCAGCCTTCTTGGCTGCCTTCGCAGCACGCTCTTCCTTGGACGCCGCGACACGGCCGTTCTTTGCGTCCCACCACGCCAGACCCTCTTCGGGCTTGACGTACCACGCGTACCCGTCGAGCTCGTGCACGGGGAACGGGTTGCGAGCGCTTTCACCGGAGTTGTTCTTGATGTACGAGTACACCACCTGCGGCGGAACGGTCTTGCCGAGGTGCGCCGAGAGGACCTTCGCGAACTCAACGGGCTTCACGAAGCCTTCAGGCGCCTTCGTCCGAGGAGTACCAGTGGCCTTCGCAGGCTTGGCTTCGGCAACGGTCTCGCTGGGGGCGTCATCGGTGTCATCCGGAACGTCCACATCGAGGTTGTCGTCGTCGTTGACCTCAACATCAAGGTCAGCCTCTTCCGACTTGGTCTCGGTGTCGTCGAAGTTTGGAGTTGTCATGGTGTTGCCTTTCTACGTTGTTTTGTATTGCCTTCTATGTTTATTATACAGGTTGAGCTAGTTGGACTGCAAGAGGGATCTTGAAATGTTTTTGGGGCTATTTCAAGGTCCTACTCCGCGTGCCTAGTAGGAATCGAACCTACAGCTGTCTCCCAGACCAGCTTGTAACCATACAGGCAACACCTTGCTACTGACCAGGCTGCTCGGCAACCCCGAAGCCCGGCAGGCTGTCGGCGGGCGGCTTGGTCAGTGGTCCTTCATCCCTGTAGCGGGCGTCAGGACGATTTCTGAATTCCATGCCACCTGGCGGCAGTCCTGGAATCTCTGAGGTCTCGTCGGGCACGATGGTGAACACGACGACGTTCTCTTCTGCATCGTACTCTACTCGTTCAAGCGTGGCATCCCCTCCACCAACCAACTCGACGACGATTTCAACGTCGCCATTCTGGTCGAAGAGTGCCTGACATTCCTGCAAGTGTGTCTTCAACGTAGTCATGCTTGAAGGCTCCTTGCAATGTCACTGAGGGCGAACCTTGCAGCTCCATCGCTATTGTCTTCGTCGATCACGTCGACATTGCGTTGCTGCGAGCCTTCGCACTCCCCAGACTGGACAGCCATCTGAATAGCTTCCCAGACGACTTTAGGGTCAGTGTCCCTCTCAGCTTCGACAGCCTGTTCGATCGTCATCTTTCCGTAGTGGTGCTCGTTGTACGGGACGTTCGTGACGACCGTTACTGTACTTGTAATGCGGAGTGTCTTCACATGTCCTCCTGATGAATGGAGTGTTGCGTGACCGAAGTAGGAGTCGAACCTACTCTTTCATAAGGCTGTTTCCGATGCAGGGTGGGAAAACAATCTGACCTTATGATGCTCTACCGATAAGCTATTCGGTCTTGGTGACAGGACGCAGGACCCCTGGGAAGGGAAAAGAGTTCATACCTTCAGCACAGCGTCCTGTCACGTGCAGTGGTCTTTGACAGACCCCTTTACTATCTAATGGGCCGCATGATAGCCTCCCATCTTTGTCAGTCTTGGCAGATCGACAAGGAAATGTACCGACCATTCTCAATGGCTCTTCACCGGCATTTCCTTGCTGTTCTACTTCAATTATACGCTGGGTATATAGCTGGACTACAAGGTGTCTCTTAAAGAAAGTCGTGGTTCCTAGCTTCATGTGGCGGCCTATCAACCTTTGTCAAGCGGCCAAGATCCTCTAAATCCTTACTGAGCTGGTTAAGCTTACGTTGCACCCACTTCTGAAGGAGTAAGATTACGTACGAGTAGAGTACGCCGCCAGTAAAACCGATGCAGAGCGTAACGAGATCGTTACCATCGAACCGCATTGTACTCCCCTAAGAATAGACCTTGTTCCACGTCTTGATTTCCCAGCCTATCCAGATCGGTGCGGCTAGTCCACATGTCAAGACACTGGCAAGGAGAAGTGCAGCACGCATCTTCGCCTTCGGATGAAACGCGACGTACGTTACGTCTTTCGGCATGGTATTTCCTTTCCGTGGAGACGGTAGGAATCGAACCTACAACAGTTTACAACCAGATCTCTCCGGTGACCACTCGCTCTACCATTGAGCTACATCTCCATGGTACCTATGTAGTTAGGATTCGCTACTAAGCTATCTCCTCTATAATGCGCCAATTATTCAAAGCGGCCCTGTGGGATTCCTTACGCCTTCGCTGGCATTGACATACACGAATCAATCGTGTTCCATATATCGAGTACCAGTCCTACTGTCCATCCAGCTTGTGCATGGCTTCGCTTCGAACGATCGAATGTCCGAAGGTACCGACGCCACTTATCCGGCCAGCTCAACTTGCTCGCCTGTACGGGCTGGATGATGTTGCTACTGCGATGCATTTGTACTCCTTTGACTAGTCTTCCTTAATTATACCGTGACAACTAAGTCTGACTACACGGGGTCCAAGTTTACACTCGGGCCCCCTGTGCTCAAACCTGTCGCTGCATTGGTACGGAAGCCATTCGTCCTTGCATCATGATTGCCATCTGTACGTTCAGGAGCGTTATCGTCTGGTAGGTTGTCCTCTGCTGGCAACGAATCTTGTACTCAAATCCTGCTTCTGTCCTTGCGTCGCCTAGCAGTTGCGATTGCGCCTTGACAGACCCTCCTGCTGACCTGAGCGCATTCGCTTCCAGCGCGCTTACTTTCTTCTGGACTTCCATGTACAGCCCGTAGTTGCGAATTGCTTCCTCTTGATACCAAGTTAGGTCGTACATGTTTCTCCTGTCCTTCGTATCCATAACCGCCGATGCCCCCGTGCATCGACGATTAAAGCTACGCGGAGAAGGTCAATTTCTCACCAGCATCGACGAAGCCGTGGTTAACGGCACGACGCTGATGCTTCTTCGACTTGAACTCAGCCACTTCGGATGCTTGTACCAGTCGAGCGCTGTGGGGGACAGCATTCAACTTACCCTTGGTGATACACTTCTTACCCTTTTGCTGTCCGCAGTACGGGCATCCTACTTCGAGTGCCTTCGACTGGCGGCTGCTCAGCACAGGATTCACTGATAGCTCCTTCGATCATGACAACACCGGTGGGGGTTTTGTGTACTCGAACGACATCAAGCTGCGTGCCGCCCCTATAAACTAGATCTGGTCGGTCGGTAAGGACAATTCGGATCTCAAGATCCTCTTCGCCCAAGAAGCAGTTGTGCAACCGGCGAAGTGCTTCGGCGTATTTCACCATACCTCCTTCCATGACCGACGACGAACTTGCATTCGCCGACGATCAAAGTAGGAAGTCTACTTACCTTCAAACCATTCTCTGATGTCGAGCCTGATCTCGCCTCGCTTGGTGTGAACCACAGTGATGCGAAGCTCGCCTTCCTTGTATGGTGTCGCAGCGAAGACCTTACGGCCGAAGTTGTCCTTCTCTTCGGCCCAACCTTCGTATTCGAGCATAGCATCGAGGACGGCATCCTTGTCGTCGTCTGCGTTCTCGTCCGAATACTCGGCCTCGATCTCGATCAGACGTCCTTGCATCCATGCAAGGTACTTCTCGTTCAGCTCGAGGTGAGCACCCTTAGCAGGAAACATCGACGCCTCCATCAACGATCATCTCGGCCAAGTTGAGGTCAAGCTGGTCTTGCGATACACCCATAACCTTACGAGCGAAGTTGATCGACCACAATACCTGCTTGATCCGACGCTCTTTCTCGAGCGTCGGATTTATGCCGTTCACCAAGGCGCCTGTACTATCTGGCTGCCATCCCTCAGGTACCTTCCTCGTGAGGTCGGTTTCCCTTCCAGCGAAGTATGCATCGCCCTTGGCGCCTTCAGTTTCACGCCGATTGGATAGCTCGATCGCTAGGTCCCTACGAGCCTTATGCGAAAGCGAAGGGGGTACTTCATGCCCCTTTGCATTCACACACCGTTCTCCTCGCTCAGAGCCACAACGCTTGCAGGCTACGTCGGTGTATTCCACCATCTGATTCACTTCACCCTCCTGTTCAACCGGGTCCCTGTCTCCTAATTCCCACAGGGGCATTCCGGTCGAAAGAGTGGCCGCTACTTTGAAGCTGCGCCACTCTCCTCTTGCTAGATCCACTCAAGGATCCTCTTACGACACTCCATACATAGGTACCGAACCGCATCGTACAGCTCGACCCTGCGTATCCCACTAGTATATTCACAGTGGTCACACACACTACCTGCAGGTCGCTCCTTGAGGTATTTGCCAGCCCTGCTGCCTCTACCCCACTTCATCGGGTCCTTCTACCTGGTACAGAACGTCGCCTTGGTATGGACTAGCGGCATCCGTATTGAAGTACGCCGTCTCTTCGTCCGTGATGACAACCAAATCAAAGTCTGGATGCAGCATGATCTCGATCTTCACTACGTCGCCTTCGAAGTTGGTATCCATGCCTGCTACGTTCTGCAGGTACTCCACCAACGACATCGCCTCACGCTTAAGCATTCCCATGTCGTACTCCTTCAGAGTGATGGACTCATCGGGACCGTCATGAACGGTCGACGCCTCCCGGCGTTTCGTCCTTTACTGTTCTTGGCCTCCATCCACAAGCAACTCGACGTCGACCTTAGGGTCGTAGGCGCAACCTTCGCACTCCCATGCGTAAGCGTCGTCGATCCTTCTTTGACGTGCCAACAGGTTCTCCAACTTGGGGAGATCTGAGGGCTGCCAAACCACGTACACGTATTTCATTGTTCCTCCTCTATATGGCCCGATCAGCGATGGACTGACCGTTTGGTACCATAATTAGGATTGTGGCGATCATCGGTGCCTTCGAGGCTACAGTCATATTTCAACTGCCGCTGACCGTTGGGGTACTAACTAGTCGACCGTTTGGGTACGACCATCCCCAAAGAAGATGATTTGACCGATCTGGAGGTAACTCTCTCCTTGATGGTTGCCTCTGGTTGCTGCGTCCCAGTGGCAAATCGCGGGCCCTTGACCTTCAGGCCCACAGGGCGGAGAAAAGCAAAACAGGAGTGCGAAGAGCAGCATCACCGCAGGTTCCGCCGATCCAGCTTGGCCAGGTTTTGACTTCCATTACGTTGCTGCGGGAAGTCTCGGCTGTTGTCGAAATCGCATGGATGGATTCTGTAATACTGCGCCGCCAGGCGGAGCACTTCATCCCTACGACGATCGATCGCTCTGGACAATGCGTCACTGTGTGGCATTTTGAGTCGCCGTACATCCTCCGGCGCAACAATTACTGCGATGAGGGCAGCAACGCCATCCGGGTGTAGCTTTTGCATTTTTGTGGCTCCTTGTGATGGAAGGAGTGGGCTTAAACAACCCCCGCGGTTGTTTAAGAGTAGCGCCTTAGGTAAAAGGCGGCTAATGGTAACCGCCCCTCACCTCACGTCTTTAGAACTTCATCGTCCAATCCTCTTGCTCTTGTCCGGTCTTGTCACTATAGACTGCCTTGATGAAGTCCAATCCTTTGTGACGATCTCCAGGACTCTTGGCGATGATCTGCTGATTCAGAGTACCTTGTCTACTTATCGGCCTCTTACCCAGCTTCTTGCCTTTGTTGATCGTAGGCTGCATCATCGATGCCAAAGCACGTTCCTCAGCCCACGTCTCGCTGTCGAGTCGATACCCACGTAGCTCAGCTTCTCGCCGAGCCATAATGTACTCGAGTACCTCTCCATATTCGAGGTTTGCCACTTAGTTTACCCTCCTGTTGCTTCGGAGCTCTGATGGCTGTTTCCCATTTTTGTCAAGTGGCTTTGTTTTTCTTGCTACACTAATTATATAGGTAGCTCTCTCTGGAACACAAGTGGTTATAAGGGGGCTTTTTTAAATTCCTCTGTGCCTTACTTAGTCCCACCAATGTAGTCCAGGCTCATCGCACCCTAAGGTACGACACCTTGCTTCCTTGGTTTCAAATGTCATGAACATCACTTCTGGACCGCTGTTGTATAGCAGGAACAGATGCCGCATCTTAGCGTGTCTGCGCAGCTCTACGATAAAAGAGGCCATCTCACCTATACTGTCGTATTTAATCTTATGTGCACGACCGTTAAGCCAATTATCCCACTGCATACGCATGTATCCGATTGGGGGCTCCACTACTCTTTGACCTCCTCCCAACCGTAAAAGGGCTTCTTAACCTTCTTCGCATTGTTCCGACGCTCGTACTTTCGTTCTTCAGGCGTACGATCATCTAGGATGAAATGGAATTGGATATCACTGCCAACAGCATTCGTTACTACCTTTACACCATCTACCCATGCACGTTGGTGCAACGCAGCACGTAACTGGTAGAGGTTTACCTCGTAGTCTCTGGGGCAGACGAGGTGCTCTTCTCCATCCATCCATTCGTTCCAGGGGTACTTTTCTTTAGGCACCGTACTTAGCTGCCTCACGCAGAGCCTTTGAACGGTAAAAGCAGAACTCAACGTTACCATCACCAAGTACCTCGGAGCTCACGAATAGTTCCTTGCGGCGAGCGTAGTTGTGTAACCTATTCATGAATTCAATAGCAGGGATGTCGAAGTCTTCACCGCGTTCTGCAACGTGGAGTTTGCCATCGATCCATGCGTCCCAATTGTACTTGGCTGGAGCACCTGGTTTTTTATGCGGCTTAAGGGTTGGTTGACTGGTTGGTTGGTTGGTTTCCTGGTTGATTGATTGATTGGTTGATTGATTGGTTGGTTGGTCGTTTTGTTCTAGGCCGGATTGGGCCATCAAGTTCTCAAACTCGTCATCGTCGTATATCTTAGCCACAATTCCTCCATGGGTTAGTTGGTTGATCTCCCTTAATTATATAGGAGAACGACCAACCGACTTCAAGGGGGCTATTTAGACCGATATGAGATGCGGAAAAACATTCCATAAAGGTCTAAATCCTCCTAGCGCTAGGTCTAAATGTCGCAGGAAGGTTGCGATCCGGACACTGGGTTGGTTGATGGATCTCCCGCTTGTATGTATATTACTAATAGAATATTGGTTTATAGTAATATATAGTAAAGAAAAGTATACGAACGGAGAGGAACATGTAATTCGACCCGAGAGAAAACAGTGAGGGTTAGTTGAACCAAGAGAGCTAATTGCGTTTGATCTATCGTTTAAATCCTAAACGATCAACCCATGCTGGTTTTAGCCCCGGGTTAGGACCCCCTGCGCCGCCCTAGCACTCCCTGCGACGTCCTCATGCCACGCCTCCCCCGACCCTTCGCCCCACGGCCCGACTGCCCGTGTGGATTTTGTGAAGTCAGACCCAGGGGGTACGGACCTATTGTGCGGAATGCCCGAGATCGCACGAGAAGCGTAATTTGATATGGACCTGTATAGTCCCCCCGCGAGACTATAGGCTCAAGATCCCGAGCGACCAAGATCCTCTTCAAGGCAGGGTCCGGTCTGGGACCCGGTACAACCGGCACTAGATACTGAGTATCCCAAGAAAGACTACCTTCTTAGGGTGGCCTTCCTGGATCACGAGTACGTTCTGAGAGGACCCTACGTTTCCTTACTTACTGGTTCGTTCGGGTACTACTCTGTAACACTCGCAAGATCGAGTTCCAGCTGGTCCGGGTTAGTAACCGACCCAACCTCGATCTTGTTCCTGTCAATGTACCGTACGAGGAACGTTACAACTTCCTCGTTCGTTACGGTCCTGAGGGTCTCTCCGAAGATCTTCTCACCCTTCACGATGAGACCGTTCCGGAGGTAATTGTACATCATCTGCGGACGGATAGGCTCCCTGCCTGCGTCCTGGAGGATCCGGTTCACTACCTTGTGGATAGCGTACCCGGTGTAAGCGTCCTCTGTGACATACGCCTGAATATCCATGATCTTGACCTTCCGTTAGGTGTGTATGCGTACCTTCCGTAGGGTCCCCTTAGGACGTACTCGTGATCTTTTCCGATATGGGGCTGTAGCGATATATAAGTGTCGATTGCCCGACATTTTGCTCTGTAGCGGCATATCCGTATCCTTATACGGAGATGGGGGTATATATCATCATCAGCCATGACATATCCGACCATGTCGGTCTATGTCCGTCAATATCGGGCTATACTAGAGGATATCCGGCAAAACCTTACTTTGTCGTACTAAATCTGCTTATGTACCGCTTTACCACAGAATATCGCGTAAGGCCATGCGTTAAGCCGGTTTTTCCTGGTATATCCGCCTTCTTCCCGCATTACCCGTAGATACGGTGCTTTATCCGTAGGTACTACGAAAATCTCGGCTATAGTCCGCTTTACCATGGTATATCCCCTTATGTCGTGATTGGTCCGGATATCCTCTGGTATAGCCCGATATATCGGAGCTTGTCCCTATTTAGTTGTCAATATACGGATAAGTACGGATTTCCCCAGCTTTATCGGCTAATGTCCGGATATGTCCGGATTTGGCCGGCTGTTTCTGTACTTATAACTATATTATACCATAATTTTCAAGATCTTTACCGGTCCGTGGAACTAAGACGCAGCGAAGTTAAATTTGGAATGGATGACATTGAATAATAGACTCTAAAGAGACAAACAAGGCTCCCTCTATAGCTAAACCGGAGATTCATTTAGTCTAAGTAGAGATCTAACAAGTCTATTTAGAGTCTATAATGATTCTTAAGCTAAGTTGTGAGAGACAGGAGGCTCGGATATAGCGGAATACTGAGATATAATGAATTGTTGGCCTTTTTACTACGGAGATGCTATAATCAAGGTGAAGCACCAGAGATGGGGGAAAGATGAACCGCATTGATCGTAATTCGCAGGAGTGGTGCTCTGACGAGGCTCTCGCTGCGATTCAGACCGAGAAGATTGTCCGGCCGGAGCTGACGCACGAGGAGCTCGCTCGTGAGATCCTAATGACTGCTGCTCCCATGGCTGCGCAGTCTGTTGCCTGGCTTTCGGCCCATGCGCTGGCGGAGCAAGTTCGGCTTGCGGCCTCGCGCTATATCATCGATGGTGTAGTGGGTGGCGGCTTTAAGTCAACGTCAGGTGGCGCTGATGACCTGCTGATGGCGCTTGTGAAGCAGCTCGCAGATAACGATGTGGAGCCGATGCAAGGACGGTAAGGTTCGGCCTGTGGGATTGCTAAAGACATGGGCCGCCGAAGGCGACGGGAGTTGAGATGCTACAGACTGCGAATATCGGTGATACAGTACAGTACCGCAATGCCAAGGGTGAGACTGCCAACATACTGGTGACTGGGACGCAGGCTGCTACCGGTGCTGCTCCGTCCGCCCCCGTGGTCGGTAACTCGGGCGCTGGAGGCACGCTGACGGCTGCGACGTACTCGTACCGGATTAGCGCTGTGAAGGGTGGTGCAGAATCGCTGGCAAGCACAGCTGGGACCACGGTAGTCGGCGGTGGTACGACGAATATCTGTACCATTACACTGCCGGGAGCGGCTGGAACACAGTACGCAGTGTATGGCCGAGTTGGAGGGTCCGAGCTGTTCATCGGGCTATCCGCGCTTGGCGCTACCTCGTTTGTAGATACAGGCGCAGTAACGCCAGCTGGAGCCTTGCCGACCTCGGACAACCGAATTGCCGGCACCTCGTTCCACACGAATCAGGTGCTCGGGCAGCCGGGTTCGGCGGCTGGGCCGTTGATTAAGGCTACGGGCATGAAGCAGACTAACCGCTACTTCAAGAGGACCTGAGCCCAATGGATAAAAGCGACGAGCGAGTCAAGGCAGACCTGCGCAAGAAGAAGCGGCCAATGCGCTTTGAGGATGCGCCGGCTGTGACAGTTCGACAGAAGGCAGCCAAAAAGGCGACGACGAAGGTAGCTAGGAAGACTATCGATCCTCCTGCGGCTACGAAGAGGCAGCGTACCCAAACTGCTGCCATAGCAACACGTCGGGGGTACTAGATGGCCTGGCTGCGTAAGATAAACCGACACGTGCAGGTGTTTGTGCCGAAGACCGTGAATGGCAACGCAGCCTACCAGAAGGTACTACCTGGTACGATTACGGCACTTGGAGCCGGCGAGTTAATTACTGTTCGTATAGGACGCTTTGATACCATTCCTGGTGGAGCTAAGGACTATATCACCTATACAAACATAGACCGGCGTACGGATGTGAACGAAAACCTTGTCGCGGTGAAGTACATTCCTGCATAAGGAGTGGAGGTGTTTGCAATGAGTGTTGATCGGTTACTTTGGATCTTTGCGTTCCTGTGCTTTGCGCTTTCGTTCCTGCGTACCTTGTTCGGGACGTCCAGTTGGGGCCGAGTCGAGCTGATTAGCCTTGGACTTGCACTGGCGTCCCTGACGTTTATCATCTGAAAGCTTTGCCTTCTATTATATAAGGGGAGGGTGGTACAGAAATGTTAGACAAGTACGCAAAAGCGATTATCGGCGCACTGGTAGCTGCGGCCGGTACATGGGGAACTGCTATTGCAGATGGTGGTATCACTGCAACTGAGTGGTCCGCCATTGTTGTGACGGCGCTGTTGTCTCTCGGCGTAATCTGGGGAGTACCGAATACTGGTACGACCTCCTCTACATCCACGCTGGAGATCACCAGTAAGCACTCCGAGCCCGAGGAGACAATGCCTCCACTGCCAGCTGCAGAGAGCTTTGGACGATTCCGGGATCGTACGTAATCTCATGCTATCCAAGCAGAAGTACTTCGACCTAGTGGGGTATGTACCACACCCCAAGCAGAAGCTCTTCCATGACTCCCCGAGTCGCTTCCGTGTTCCTTGTTGCGGGCGGCGATTCGGGAAGTCGCACATGGCGGGCCGAGACTGTGGGGCGGAGTTGTTTTTGCCAAAATCCCGATTCTGGATCGTCGGACCTACGTACGACCTGGCCGAAAAAGAGTTTCGGGTCATCTGGGACGACTTGATTATCGGTCAGAAGCTAGGGTTGGATAAGCGTGTTAAGAAGGCGTACTCCAAGCGCGGCGGCGAGATGTGGATCGAGTTCCCGTGGCAGACAAGGATTGAGTGCCGCTCAGCAGACCATCCTGAAAACCTTGTTGGCGAGAAGCTCAACGGGGCTATCATGTCGGAAGCTGCCAAGCACCGCAAGGATACGTGGGAGCGATTTATTCGACCGGCGCTTGCGGATGCAAAGGGATGGGCTACTTTTCCTACTACTCCTGAGGGCTTCAATTGGTTGTACGACCTTTGGGCGCTTGGGCGTAGTCCGGATCCGGTGTTCAAGGACTACGCGTCGTGGCAGTTCCCGAGCTGGGACAATCCATATGTCTACCCCGGAGGCATTGACGACCCGGAAGTAGCACTGATTAAGGCGACGGTACTACCTGCGTTCTTCGATCAGGAGATCGCAGCTATGTTCAATGCCTTCGTCGGTAAGATCTATGAAGAGTTTCAAGAGACTATACACGTTAGACAGCACGTGTACAATCCAGCTTGGCCTAACTACATGGCGTTCGACTGGGGCTTTACGAACCCGCTTGCGTGTATCGAGTTCCAGGTCGACCCTTGGGGGAGAGTGTACATATGGCGGGAGCACTACAAGGCCGGTATGATGCTCTCCCAGCACATTCGCGAGATCAAGGCGAGGCCGAATCCTGCTGGTTGGAAGATCGACCTTGCCTTTGGGGACGCAGCGAGCCCAGAATCAGTACTGGAAGTTTCCACCACGCTTGCGCCTTGCTATGCGGATCCTCGATCCAAGTCAGGCACGGCGAAGGTTAGTAACGAGTACCAAGGTCGTCACAGCTCCCAATCCGGATGGCGTGAAGGTGTAGAGCTCGTTAAGGGCTTCCTCCAGACGAGGGAAGTAGGAATTCTCGATGAATACGGAACCCCTATCCTTGAGCCGTGGCTGTTCGTCGACCATAGCTGTAGGAATACCATTCGAGAGTTCAACAACTACCGGGCACCCGACATGGGTAAGCAACTCCGAAACGTCCGTGAAGACGCAAGGCAGCACGACAACCATGCGCTTGACGCGATCCGGTATGCTTTTATGCACATCTTCAAGCTCGGTGCAACAGCAAAGCTGAGCGAAATCTATAACCTGGAAGACCTTGTAAGAGCTAGCGATTCTGTCTTCGACAGTAGCGCCTCCTCGTTCTTCCAGTCGGAACTCCTTGGCCGGTTCTGACCTTAGTGATTACACGGATCTTGCGATTAATGTTGATTCAGCGCGTTTGAATTAACGTTTTAGAGGAACTCCAGGAGGTGAGTAGTGACAACCAAGCACGACATTACCGTACCTCAGGGCGCTAACTTCCAGTTGTCTATCGCGGCGTTCAACAAAGACAGGACAGTTAAGAGTCTTGTCGGATACCTGGGTAGATTCCAGGTTAGAGCAACGCCACCATCTGCAGTTGTCTTGATGTCAGGCACGACAGAAGATGGTAGGATTAGCATTAACGGTCCAGGTGGTATTGTCACGATCAATGTCGGTGCTGACATCACTGCTCCTATGGTCTGGACAGATGGATACTGGGATATTGAAGTATACACAGGCCCGACAAATGTAATTAGGCTCGCTCAAGGATTCGCTTCACTCAGTCCGGAGGTAACACGACCATGACCAATGCTTTGTTCGAACTGGCCCGAGAGAAGTTCCTTGGAGGCTCCCTGGACTGGGACGGCCAAACCTTCTCTGCTGTGCTGATGGATGTCACACCTACTACTTCAGATGCAGGTATTCGACAGATTACCTCGAGCACCAACGCTACGCCAATCGTCGTAACTACTGCAGTTGCGCACGGCTTCACTACAGGCGATGTTGTTTACGTCGATGGTATTGCCACAGGAACATCAGGTAACGGCCTGTGGGTGATTGCAGCTGCCTCGGGTTCCGTGTTTAGCCTGACTGACCCCGTCACAGGAGCTAACGCTGTCGGTAACGGTGTCGGAGCTGGTGGCTACTGCATCAACCTCGGACGTTCAACTTCAGCTGACTTCTGGGATGACTTCGATGCCTCTCTCGTAGGAGCTGCTGCAGGCAAGGTCAACCTGGCAGGCAATACGATCGTTGGTGGCGTGGCAGATGCTAACGACACGACGTTCACGGCGATCACGGGCAACCAGGTAGAAGTGATCGGGATTATCCGAGACACTACCGTAGCTGCCACGTCTGAGATGGTAGCAATCATCACAGGCAAGCAGATCGTTGTGGCGAACACAAACCTGGCGGCTGGTACAACTCTTCTGGTGGAGCCTCTGAAGTATGGAATTCCTAACGGAACTGTTATTGCATTTTCCACAGGACAGTCGGCAACTCTCACAGCACTGGCAAATGCAGGAGATCGATCTCTCACGGTTTCCTCCACCACCGTTACTGCCGGAGCCCGTGGCCTTGCTCCGAACACCGGCTCAGGACTTCCGGTTACCCCTAACGGAGGCAACATCGTTGTTACGTGGGATAACGGCGTCAACAAGATCTTCAAGCTGTAAGGAGCACTCATGAAATTAGGTGGCGCTTCGATCGTTGAGTGCTTCGGTCCCTTTGCAACCGTAAGCGGTACAGCGGCTAACACGTTCACGACCAAGAGGGATGTTAGTCCTCTCCCGATTCCACGTATTCCTGCTGGTACACTCTTCACCGGCGATGTCATCAAGATCGAAGCTGAGGGCGAGTACAGTTGTGCAACTGGTGTCATTGCTACACCAGGATTGCATCTTGGTACATACCTCGATGATGGTGTGACTCCTACTGTCGTAACTGACATTGCACTTGCTTCAGCGATCACTACTGGTACAACTCCAGTAGCGTGGCCGTGGAGAATGGAGTGGCGAGGTAAGGTTCTTAAGACAGGCGCAGCAGGAACGATGATTGGTGAGGGCGATATAGAGTTCGGCACGTCACTAATCGCCTTTGCAGGTACACCGATCCCGATCACTGCTGCCCTTCGCACTGTAGCTATTAACACGACAGTAGACAATCGTATCGGCGTTTCTTGGACCTGGAACGCTTCGGCTGCTGGTAATACCGTAACTACGTACAACATCACCTGTCAGCGACTCAACTAAGGGGACTTGATGACTACTGGTTATACCGTGACAAAGGCCGACCTCGACAATCGTATGGGCGCAATGATTGTAGATGTCCGAGGTGCTTTGCTAGCCTGTGTACAATTTAAGGATGGCTTCCTCGACGATGCTACACTTGGTACTGACGCTTTTCTAGGTGTGAGTGGTGGCCTCGGCTATACCTCACCAGAGATTACCCAGATTCGTGCGGCATTCGCAGCCATGAAAACGCTTTCGAACATCGCAAAGGGACTTACTACACAGCCAGCAACCAACGACTTCTACTTCGACGCTAAGCACCTGATCGGCCTGAACGTTTAGTTTGTTTGACGATTGGGGGTTGAGCAATGGCACTGGCTATCGATGCTTCAACCCCTATCATTGCCACGCAGAGCAACGGCACTATAGCTACAGTCACTAGTGCTAGCTTCACACCACCAGCAGGATCTTTACTCCTAGTTAGATGGTCTGGTAACTCACAAAACACAACGCCGCCTAGTGCACCTTCTATAACGGACAACCTCGGTGTTCATTTAAGTTGGGCTCTACTCGATTGGCAGAGCCGAGCAGACTCACCAACCAAAGATGGTCAAGCAGCTACATGGTGGGCAGTAGTTGGTACTAGTGCAGCAATGACCGTTACTATTACTAATGGCGCGGCATCAGGATTTCGTGCAGCGGCCCTTAAGGTATTAGTAATAACAGGTCAGAACATCGCTAGCCCTATTGGTGCTCATGGCAAAGCTGGTTCGGCATCAGCAGCGACCATTGCCCAAAACTATACAGCACAAGGTACAAATGGTCAGGGCTTCATTGTAGTTTGTGACTGGGACGTTATGGGGTCACAAACAGCAGGTACCGGATGCACAATTGTAGACGGTGGCAGTACTGATATTGGTACTTCTATCACATACGGGTTCTTCCGTCGAACTTCTGCAGATGATGTCAACGGCGCCGGAAATACACTTAACGTAACCCTTCCAGCAACGAGTACAAACCTATCTTGGACATATGCAGAAGTCCTTGAAGAGCCTGGAAGTAGTCCAGCAATAGGTTCCACATACAGAATCAACATGACGCCGCTTCAGCTGTTCGAGTTGATTCTAGCCCACAACTCAAGGTACGCATCGTATGCCCAGGCAGCTGCACCCGATCAAAACGTAGCGGCGCAAGGCATTCCGAATGACGAAAAGTTCGGTTTGCCTTCTATTGCGATAACCGTAAATGCTCAAGGCATCCCAAGTAGTGAACAGCTCGGACAGTCTACAATATCGACTACAGTTACAGTCCCAGCTCAAGGTATTCCGAGTAGTGAAGCAGTTGGTAATGCTAACGTAGCTACTATCACAACAGTAGCTGTGCACGGTATTACCAGCAGTGAACAACTCGGGCAACCAAGTATAACGACAACGGTAACTGTAAACGCACAAGGCATAACGACATCTGAACGTCTTGGTCAACCAACAATCACGTCAACAGTTAACGTTCCTGTACATGGTATCCTGAGTAGCGAACAACTAGGTAACCCTTCCGTAACCGTTATCACAGCCGTAAACGCACAAGGTATAACTAGCTCCGAACGCGTAGGTAATCCAGCAGTCACTTCAACTGTAACTGTAAATGCTCAAGGTATACCTTCATCTGAAACAGTTGGTAATCCGGCAGTCATTACAGCTACATCCGTAGTGGCTCAGGGTATTCCAGGTTCAGAACGTGTTGGTCAACCAAGCATTGCTACCACGGTAACAGTCAATGCACAAGGTATCACAAGTTCAGAACTGGTAGGTAACGCCAATGCTGGCACTGTTACATCGGTCCAAGCGACTTCTATCTCGACAGGCGAAGGCGTTGGCCAACCGAGCATCGCTGTTATTGTTGCAGTTAACAGTCAAGGCATTCCAAGCTCTGAGCGGGTTGGTAATCCACAAGTAACGGCAACCTATACAGTTACAGCACAAGGCATTCCAAGCTCGGAGCGCCTTGGCCAACCAAGTATAGCTGCCGCAGCTATTGTAGCTGCCCAGGGAATAACTTCGAGTGAACGATTCGGCAATGCTGTAATCACTACTGGATCTGTAACTGTTACTCCGCAAGGCATCACAAGTTCACAGGCAGTTGGAAGTCCTATTGTAAGTCTGGGCCTCCTCGCACTACAAGTTCAAGCACATGGCATCGTAAGCAGTCAAAAACTTGGACAGCCTTTTATCGGGTACCAAGTTGAAATAGACGTCGTATGGTATACAGAGCCTACCGTCCAGGCAATAGTTACTACAGATGCAATTTACTACTACGAACCCAAAACCATCGAATATCAAGATCCGGAAACCCTAGTTGTCATCATCGATGACGAGATTTAATTCGCAACCAGAATTACTCGGCCCTGTGGGAGGTTACAGAACATGAGCGCGGACCCGGGTAGCGCGGCACTCTCACAGTACCGTGAAACTACCATTCAAGAGCTTATGGAACGGTACGACATTGTGAGTGCTGATCTGGGATCACTTCCTGGAGTAGGTACACACATTGTCGTAGCTGAGCGTGGTTCCTCTATCAAGTTGGCGCAGCCTGATCTCCTGGACATTCAGGAGTTGGGCTACACGTCGATGAGCCCATGGACTGCCTGGACTCGTGATGAGATGATCCCGGAGCTTCGAGACAAGCTTGGTATTCGTAAGTGGTACGATATGAAGCGCAACGATGGGGCAATTCGTGGTTCGCTTCGTTTGTTGAAGACACCTATCCAAGCTGCCCATTGGTTTATCCAACCAGCCAGTGATAGTGCGCTGGATACGAACATTGCCAAGTTCGTCGAGAACTGCCTGTTCGACGATATGAATGTGGACTGGTCGCAAGTACTCGACGATGTGTTGCTGATGTTCGAGTACGGCTACATGGTCTTCGAGAAGGTCTACACCTTCAACGATGATGGCAAGGTTGTCCTTCGAAAGCTTGGTCCTCGTCATCCCTTGGATATCAGGGAGTGGGTATTCGACGACCAAGGAGGGCCTGCAGGTATCATTATGGAGCCATTCGTTCCGTACGGTAATCAGTACAACAACTTCGCACCACTTGATGTTGGGGGACCCAATTTGAATCTGGGTCAGTTCATTCCAATCCGCAAGCTTGCAGTCTTCTCACTTGAGCCAGAGGCTGGTGACCTTCGTGGCATCTCGGTACTTCGGTCGGCTTATAAGCATTGGTACTACAAAGACACGCTCTACAAGATCGACGCTATTCAAAAAGAGCGGCACGGTATCGGGGTACCTGTTATTAAGCTTCCGCCTGGCTTCTCGCCCGACGACAAGAAGCTCGCGGATCAACTCGGTCGTAACCTTCGAACTAACGATCGTGCTCACATCGTGGTACCTGCGAACTGGGAGATCCTGTTTGCGAAATTGGAAGGGCAACCAGTTTCGTGTATCGAATCGATCGACCACCACAATGACCAGATCAAGACAAACATCCTTGCACCCTTCATGGACGAAGCGTCACCTCAAGAGACGTCCACCGACATGTTCTTCAAGTCCACAAGGTACCTCGCTAATGGTATCTCGAACATCTTCAACAAGCATATCATCAGACAGCTTGTCGATCTCAACTTCAAGCGGGGCAAGTACCCCAAGCTGCGTGCCCGGCGTATTGGCGAATGGAATGATCTTCGTACCCTAAGCTTTGCGATTCGTAACTTCGTCGGAGCTGGTCTTATTACTCCTGACGATGTTTTGGAAGCGCAGCTACGTGAAGAGACTGACCTGCCTCCAATGGATACAGCAACGTCACGCCTTGTTGGTGTATTGGCTCCTCAGCCAGATCCATCTGAAGGAGATCCCAATGCACCTGGAGCTCCCGAACCTTCACGGGCAGGACCACCCCGACAGAAGGCTGCACCGGCTGCTAAGCCGATAGCGGCGAATAGTGGTAGGGATGCCTCGGGAGGTAAATAGACTGAGATATAGTGAATTGTTGGCCCGGAAGCGTTGGATATGATATAATCAATGTGAGGAGGTACCGCAAAGATGGAAAAGCACTTTGGCTGGTGGGTCGACCTCGCGAAGGTTACTCTGAGTGATACAAGCGGAGGTGCTACGACCTGGGTGCATGCACTTCCATTCGGTCAGTACCAGCATCCGCTGTACGGCAAGATGGATTTCGACGCATCTAAGTTGACCGCGCTGGCGAATAGTGTCAAGACCAAGACGCGCGGTATCGATCCTGATATCGACTACGATCATAAGGCTGACCCTGTAAAGGGTAACTTGGCTGCTGGATGGGTCAAGGATGCTAAGGTCGAAAGTGATGGCTTGCATTTGCAGGTTGACTTTACGCCTGCTGCAGCCCAGTCGATCAAGGACAAGGAGTACCGTTACTTCTCGGCGGAGTTCGTCGACGAGTGGACGGACGCTACTGGCTCGTCACACAAGGACGTTCTCTTCGGTGGTGGTCTTACTAATCGGCCATTTATGAAGAACCTCCTGCCTGTGAACTTGTCGGAGCTTCTGTCTGAAGGACCGCCCAAGGCACCACCCACACCGGAGGCAGAAGTGGATCTAAAGAAGCTGTGCACGCTTCTTGGTCTAGCCGAAACTTCGACCGAAGAGCAAGTACTCGCCAAGCTGGGTGAGATGGCCTCGGGCGTCGTCAAGTTGACGGAAGACAACAAGAAGCTCGGCGAAGAAGTCGAGAAGCTGAAGAAGGACCCGACCGAGGGCCTTGACCCGGAGCTCATGCGTCTCGTCGAAGCGAGCCCCGCGTTCGCAAAGATGTTCGCTGAGGTTCAGGAGAAGGACAAGAAGCTCACCGAGATGCAGACGGCAATGCGGCTGACGGAGGTTAACTCCCAGCTCGCCGAGCTGCAGCGTGGCAAGACGTACGCCCTGGCTCCTTCTGTCAAAGAGGAAGTCAAGAACATCATGCTGAAGTCGACTCCTGAGGCGGCCAAGGCGTTGTTTGAGTTCATGGGCAAGGTCATGAACGGTACCGCGATGGTGGATCTGTCCGAACTGGGTCACTCTGGTCGTCGGCTTGAAGAGTCTGATGCCACCAAGCGTTTCAACGACATGATTCAGCAGTACATGGACACCAACAAGGGTTCCAACTACGGGTCGGCCGTTGAGGTCATCGCTCGTGAGAACCCGCAGCTCTTCGCTGACTACCGCGAAGCTACCTACCAGTTCAAGGCGTAAGGGGAGGTGAACTAGATGGCTGGAGCAAACTACGTACTTGACAAGGGCTTTGATGTCCTTGCGACGTACAACTCTTCCGCTGTGGCTGGTGTGCTCGCGTACCGTTGTGTTGCGATCAACAGCGCGACCGGCAAGATCGACCTGAATGCTACTGCTACGGCATTCAGCATTGGTGTTGTCCAGGAGAACGTCGATGCTACCAAGGTTGCTCTTGGCAAGGCTGTGGTCGATGTTCGAATCTTGGGCATCACCAAGGTGCGTGTTTCTGACACGCCTGGTACGATCGTTCTTGGTTCGAGGGTTGCGCCAAGCGGTACAGGCGCGAACTCAGGCGGCGTCAAGTTGGCAGTTACAACCAACGCCGTGCTCGGCATCGTAGTTGGCCCCGTGCCGATCGGTACTCCTGCCGCCGGCGACCTCATCGATGTGCTGCTGACGCCTGGCGTCGGCGCGGTCCTATCGTAACCTGAAGGGAGGGAAGAAGTGCCAGTTTACAACCCGACAGGTTCGGTCAACGTTCACATCGATCAGATTCTTACGAACATCAGTGTGGCATGGCCAAACAACGGTCTCGTGGGAGAACGTCTTTTCCCCGTCGTTCCTGTCCGTAAGCAGTCTGACAAGTACTACGTCTTCGGCCGTGAAGGCTGGAGCGTTCAGAACGACGTTCGTGCGCCGGGAACGGAAGCCAATGAGATTCCTGGCTTCGCGCTTTCGACCGATACGTACTACGCACAGGAGCACTCGCTTCAGATTCCGGTGACTGACGAAGAGCGGTGGAACGCCGACAGTCCGTTGTCTCCGGATCGCGATGGCACTGAGCTCGTCACGTCCAAGGTGTGGCTCGGTCGCGAGAAGGCCATGAAGGACCTCGCCACGACTGCTGCCAACTACGCCTCGACCAACACGGTGACGCTGTCTGGTACCTCACAGTTCAACGACTATGTCAACTCGGATCCGATCTCGGTGCTCCGTACGGGCAAGTCGGCTGTACACGCTCGCATCTTCATGGAGCCAAACAAGGCGGTGATTCCCTACCAGGTCATGACTATCCTGGAGGATCACCCCGACTTCATCGAGCGCATCAAGTACTCGGAGCGAGGCATCGTTTCGTCCGAGCTGATCGCCGCGGTGATTGGTCTGGGTGAGGTTATCATCCCAGGCGTTGGCATCGACAATGCTCTTCTGGGTCAACCGGCGTCGCTCGGTTACCTCTGGGGCAAGGACATCATCCTGGCATGGGTACCAGAGCGTGCTGGCCTGAAGGTTCCTGCCTTCGGGTACGAGTTCGGCTGGTCCGGCAACCCGGGTGGCTCGATGCAGTACGTGGATCGCTGGCGTGAGGAGAAGCGGAAGTCCGATCTGGTTCGGGTTTGCCGTTACTACGACCTCAAGCTGGTTGCTCAGGGCGACCCGGGCACCGCCGATGCTGGTAAGGCCATTGCCGGCTACCTGATCAAGACCGCTGTAGCGTAAGGGGAGGTGTAAGATGGCGAAGCAGTACTTTGCAACGAGCAAGATCGTTCACGGCGATGCTCCGAATGAGGACAAGGTCTTCCAGCCCGGTGACGTAGTCGAGGGCCTCTCCAAGGAAGCGATGGTCGCGCTTTGGGAAGCTGGAGTCCTGACCGAGCGTGATCCGGACGACGAGAAGCCGGATGAGCGCGATAAGAAGATCGCGGACCTCGAGCTGGAACTTTCCAAGCTTCGTGCAGACAAGACCAATGCTGAGAACGCTGTGCCGGAGGGCGAGAGCCCTGCAGGCGATGCTGAGGTCGTTCGTGACACGGTGACTGGTGAGATCATCGAAGTCAAGGAATCGGAGAAGAAGGAAGAAACTCCGGCTCCTAAGAAGGCAACGACACCTCCTGCGAAGTAATCATGACTGATCCGGCAATTCTGAAGCTCTACGAAAGTATTCAGAGTTTCACGTCCCTCATACAAGAAGGAGAACAGTTCATGGCTAACATGGCCGATCTGCTTGCGAAGCTTGCAGACCTCCAGACTGGACAGGTCGAGCTGCTCAAGGACGTACGTCGTCTCATCGCGGCCGGCGATACCTCCGCGGCGCTCACTGCCGTTGACGACCTGATCGCTAAGAACACTGAGCTCGACGCCGAGGTCGAGGCGGCCTCTGCTGAGCCGGTTGAACCTCCGGTCGAGCCGTAACCAAGTAAGTAACAGGTTGTAGGGAGGGTGGCGATATGTCTAGGATCAGCATTGCGGAAGCGCAAGCATGGGCCGAAGGCACGAAGCTGACTATCGCCTCCCTCGACCTACCCCTTCTCGAGCATATCGAGGAAGAGGTAGTTGTTCAGCTCGGAAGCATTACTGACACTTCCGATACTTGGGTCGACACACTCACAACTCCCAAGCTCGTGCGCACCATCATCTCGAAGCTGTACATAGCTTGGTTGTATGACAAGCAGTACTCCGAGGACATCGAGGTTGGAAACAACTACGCTGACCGGCTGAAGGAAAACGCAAACAACCTCATCGCAGGTTTGCTCGCCGGTACTATTGAGCTTCCAGGGATCGTGGACATTTCCGGTTCCCCTGTGTTCTACCCAACGGATGCCTCCTCTGCCATGGAGCCTACGTTGGAAGATCCTTCCCTAGGTCCAGCCGCATTCTCGATGGGAATGCGCTTCTAGAGGAGGGTGTATGGCTGATCTTCCTCGCGAACCTATCTTAAACTCCCCACTGCGCTTGTCGGATATCAAGCGATCCATTTATGGTGGAGTTCGGTTCGATCGAGTTCTCTACGCTGGTTGGTCATTCCATCCTTCGCTGGGTATCGTCGCGAAGGATATCGACCGACTCGGCATTGATATCAGGTCGTACAGAGTGCCTCTTGAGAAGGCAATCCGACTTGTGATGATGCCATCCATTCGTAAGAACTTCGAGCAGGGTGGTAGGCCCGAACCTTGGGAACCACTAGCATCGTACACAGTTAAGGTCCGAGGTAGTTCTCGGCCTATCCTTATACGTACTGGTGCCCTGCGAGCTGTAGCGAGTAGCTTCTCCGTCTGGACTATCGGACAAACGTCAGCTTCTATCCGTGCACTACCTTCCGCAGTCTGGTATGGAAACATCCACCAGGAAGGCTACGGCAGCATTGGACAGATTGCACGTAAGCAACTTGGACCTCGAGCGACTGCTCAGGAAATTCAGGATCGTGCTATGGAGTTGTTCCTCGGCGCAACTCCAGCTAAGAAGCAAAGCAAGATTGTGATCCCTGCACGAGAGTTCGCTCTATTCCAAGTCTCGGACATCGAAGAGATCCAGGAGATCTTCATTGACTGGATGGAAGATCGAGCTGATCAAGTCGGAAGGAGTTGGAACCTCGGATGACAGGTCCATATCCTTACACGTCAGACATATCAGTCATTGCGCAACTCCTGGTTGCTAAGATCGATGCAGCTAAAGCTACGTTTCGAGTTCCTGTAGTTGATGTCTTTTATGGCGACCAAGATCGAATTCCTGCTACTCCGTCGGTTTGTGTGGAGCCTGGTGATAAGACACGCCAGCTCGACGGCGCACCTAGCATGACACAAAACGAGTTCGAGATTTATATCTTGGTCTACCATAATAAAGTACAGGAGAATCAGCTGACTCGACTAGAGTGCGACCAGATCGCATACGACATCGAGATGCTGGTACACCAAGACTTGCAACTCACAAATGGTGGAGTAACACCAAACGTGATTCATGGCTTCGTTCGTAACAACGAATCAGGATACACGTACAAGAGGGAAACGTTGTACAGGTCGGCTCGACTGACTTGGTACGGCAAGAACAAAACGTCGCTGCCGGTAGCATGAGACAAGGAGTACCATGACTGCAGTGAGTATACAGTTCGAGGTGAGGTCAGAGTACCCTTGCCAGATTCCGACGGTCGGCGAGTTCGTCGCTGGTGAGACCAAGGTGCTAAGCGCACACACTCTCGAGCTGTTCGAGAAGATCAATGGGTACAAGATCGGCAAGGGCAACTTCGCGCCGTCCGTTGTACTTACTGCTCGGGTCATCGAGGAGCAGGACGCGACCGAAACAGAGGAGGTCTAAATGCCACCGGGCATTGGTGCTAGTGGACAGTGTGGCCTTGCCGCCGAGGTATTGCTGCCGCCTGTTGCCACTTCTGCTACACCTGTTGCCGGCGGTGCTCTTACCGCTGGAACGTACAAGTACTACATCACGGCGATCAACACCTTCGGTGAGACGACGATTTCGAACGAGCTCACCGGAACAACCTCAGCCGGTAACCTTACACTTACCCTTCTCTGGGCTGCAGTATCAGGTGCTACTGGCTACAAGATTTATCGGACAGCTGCTGCTGGTGCTACAGGCTCTGAGCTCTTGCTTACGACTGTCGGCGCAGTTACAACGTTCAATGATGCAGCAGTCGGAGCACCTGCGGGAGCTTTCCCATTGGTGAACACAGCCAGCAATGGTGGCGTGTACGTAGCACCTGGGAAGTTCTTCCCGATCAACTCCGAGTCGCTTCAGTTCCAGCAGGCAACGAACTGGCGTCGTCCGATTCGTAAGACGGCAGACATCGTCGGAGCTGTTGCTGGTGACGTACACGTTGAAGGTGACATCGAGATGGAGGCGTTGGAAGACGTCGTCATCCATTGGCTGTACGCTTCGCGAACTGCAATCGTCAAGTCTGGTGGACCTACCAACTTCACCTACGTGTGCACGCCTACACCTGCGGCAGTCCCACAGCGCACACTGAGCGTGACGATCGAACGCAATGGTGCCGTGTTCGGATTCGTTGGATGCGTTGTCGGGAGCTTTAAGTTTACCATCACAGATGGCATGCTCATGCTGACGGTAGGCATCGTCGGTCGTGACGAAGCTTCGCAGTCACTTCCTGTGCCTTCGTTCACTACGTCCGTACCGTTCGGTGCCGGTCAGTACAGCATGGAGATCCCGACCGCCACGGCTGTCTTCGATGTTGACTCCTTCGAGTGGACCTGCGAAGACAATGCCGAGCCTCAGTACCGTCTCAAGAACACTGGACGCGGGGCTCAGTTCATCAAGTTCGGTGAGCGTTCAATGAGCCTTACGGCGGAGCGGGACTTCGTCGATCGAACGGACTTCGATGCCTTCAAGGCACTGACGTCCCAGACGGTTACGCTCACAGCTTCCAAGGGTGCGAACAACTCTATTGCTCTTCTGACTCCGGTGACTGTCAAGGACACTTACGAGCTGGGCTTGAGTGGTGAAGGTGATCTGATCCGAGGAAGCATCGCGTACCAGATGGCAATCGATGGTGCGGGCAACTCGTACACGATCACGATCAAGACGCAGGAGAACGTTTCCTAATATGCCAGACTCAACAGTAGCAGGGATCATCACAGCCAGCGCAACCGTGCTTATAGCACTAGGTGGCTTGGTGACGGCTATTACTGTTCTGATTCCAATCTTACGGCAAAGCAGGAAGACACACGAACAAGTTGAGCAAGTGCATACGCTCGTTAACCAACAGCGTACAGACTCCCTGCGGTACCAAGTCGCACTCATTGAAGCTCTGCGGGCACACCAGATCGATGTCCCAATTGATCAAAGCCTAGCAATCATAAGAGACGTTAATAAGACCATAGAGATACCACAAGAGACTAAATGAATCTACACTCTAGATACAAACACCAGCAGGTTTGTCTAACAAAGGTCTCTTAGGTTGAGACTTGCATTACTTAAAGCCGCCCTGTGGGCTTACAAACACACGGACCGGCTGACCACGTCATATCGGAGGGTGAAGAGAATGGCAAGGGCTACAGTTGTAAAGACGACGGAGCGATTCGAACTGACTACGCTTCCTGGTGTAAACGGGGATGCAGGTGGTTGGGTCGAGCTCCGTCGTTTGGCTTATGGAGAGAAACTCCATAAGGATGCCGAAGCGATGAAGATGCGCTTCGCGATGGATAGCTCCAAAGAAGGTTCGCGGAACGTCGATGCTGAAGTGTCCCTGATCAATGAGTTCGTTACGTTGGCAGAGTTTGCCAAGTGTATTGTTGATCACAACTTGACGGGACTCATCGATGAGAACGACGAGTCGAAGGGTGAGCGTCCACTCGACTTTCGCAAGCCAGCTGACGTGCAGAATCTCGACCCTCGTGTTGGCGATGAGATTTCCACACTCATTGGCGACATGAACGACTTCGAGCGTGAGGCAAAGACTTCGCTTAAGGATGAGTTGGGAAAATAACCAAGCCTGATCTCATCTTTCGGATCAGGGCATCAATCATCATGAATCGGGAAGCTGACTACGAAGTAGGTCAGATTCTTAGCTTGGTGAGAATGTGTCAAAATCTGAAGGTCTTACCAGGCGCTGGCGGTCTTCTTGACCAAGATGCATATTTCGTTTTCCTATTCGAGCAAGTCCTTATTGCTGACAACGAAAAGGCGGCACTCGATAGGGCGAAGCAGAAGGCGGCTTAAATGGCTCTCGCGACACGAAACCTCTACCTCGTCCTTAAGGCAAGGGACGAGGCCTCTCGTGTCATCCGAGGTTTCGGTCGCGAGCTGACCAGAGCCGGACGCTTGGCGGAAGCTGAGAACCTTCGAAATCGTGCTGGGCTGGCTGCAGAGCGGGCTGCGTACCTTGCAGCTACTGGAGCTAGCCGAGCCGAGATCGATGGACAAAAGCTTATCGCACGTCAGCTTAACCAGCAGGCGGCTGAACTCGAACGAGCTCATCGTCAAGCTGTTAGGTACGCCAATGCTTTGCATACGGTTAGTGCTACCCTAATCACTGTTGGTTCTGGTGTAGCTATCGCGGGCGCTGTTGGTTTAGTATTCCTGGGTCAGTCTATTAGTGTCGCTAAAGAGTACGCTCGTCAAGTTTCATTGACAGCTACCCAGGTCGATAACTTTAAGGCGAGTCTGGAAGAGATCTCTCAGGTAGGTCTTAAGGTCGCTAGAAACATTGCTGTACCATTCGAAGAGATTCAGCCTGCACTGTATAACATTCTCTCTTCGACCAACGCTAACCTAGGGCAAGCCGAGATGCTGCTAGGTGCGTTTGCTAAGACAGCTGTGGCTGGACAGGTGTCTATTCAGGATGCAGCTTCAGGCACGATTCCAATTCTCAACGCGTTCAACATTCCGCTTGAGAAGGTTAACGACGTGCTGGATATTCAGTTCCAGTTGGTTCGTAAGGGTGTTGGCACCTACGCAGACTTCTCTAGTGTGTTCGGTCGAGTTGTTCCATCAGCGACTCGTGCTGGACAGAGCTTTGAGACTGTCGCGGCCATGCTTGCGTACTTGACTCGTAACGGTCTTACAGCTGCAATGGCTTCCTCTTCTGCTGCACGAGCACTCGACGCTATGTCGAATCCTAAGGCTGTTACTAGCATGGAGAACCTAGGCATTAAGGTTCGCGATGCAGCAGGTAACATGTTGCCAATGGAGCAGTCACTTAAGAACCTGCAGACATACCTCTTGGCACTTCCGAATGCTGATCGTGTTAAGGCACTGGTTGAGATCTTCAAGGGTGCTGGCGGAACGATTCAAGCACGGCGATTCCTAGACCAAGTATTGCTGCGTCCAGGTGAGCTCGATGAGTACATCGGCTTCTTGCACGACATGCAGAATGCTAATGGAGCATTCGAGAATGCATACAACACCATGGCTAGTACTATGGCTGCGCAAACTCAGCTCCTACGTAACAACTGGAAAGTCCTCCAGGTAGCTATGGGCAATGCTGTTACGCCTGCCTTCATTGTTCTATTGAAGTGGGCGAACAAGCTACTGCAAGGTTTCAACGCCTTGAGTCCTAGCATGCAGAAGGTTATTGCAATTGGTATTCTGATCGTAAGCATCTTTGGGATCATTGCAGGCGCTGTGCTTATCGTTCTAGGTGCGCTGGCAGGTATCACAGCTGCGATTATTGGTGCTGGTGCATCCTTCTTCTGGATGATCGGTGTCGTCGTAGGTCTTATTGCAGCGCTAGGTGCATTCGCTGCAATACTTGTAACTGCCTGGGTGAAGAGTGCTACCTTCCGAGGCATTCTACACGACATGGCGAGTGCTCTTAAGTCGTTCTGGCTCGACGTAGTTGTCCCTGCGGCACAAGGTGTCAAGGCTGCATGGGATCAGTATATGGGTCCTGCGTTGACTAAGCTTGCAGACATCATGGAGAATCGTGTCGGGCCTAGTGTTCGAGAACTGTTCCAGTTGTTCATCTCGAAGATGCTTCCGGCTCTTAAAGAGGTTGCCAACTTCATCAAGTCGATTCTAGCGACTGCCTTCCAAGCTGTTGGTTGGGTCATTACTCACGTAGTCGCTCCCGCGATTGAATGGCTGTCTAAGCAGTACCAGGAACACAAGGGTTCGATCGACATGATCGTCAGTGCACTGGTATGGCTTGTGAAGCAGTTCATGAAGGTAGCTGTTGTAGTCGGTGTCATCCTAGCTGGTGCATTCGTTGGTGCTGTGCTCCTATCGATGCTAGCCTTCGTTGCAGCTGTCGTAGCTGTAGGCGTCGCTATCGTAGCACTGGTTGTTGGTATCAAGTGGTTGATCGACTGGCTCGTAGTGAACGTTCCTAAGGGCTGGAGCTGGGTAGCTGAACATACTGTCGCCATCTGGAATAGCATTGCTGCATTCTTCGTAGGCATTTGGAATGGCATTGTTAGCTTCTTCCAAGGCATCTGGGCAGGTATAGTAGAGATGGTCAGTCGCTACTCTGCTATCATTACAACCATATGGCAAACCTTCTGGGGCAGCTCCATCGGACAGTTCGTCATTGCCATCATAAATTTGATCTTTGCATCCATCAACTTGTTCGTCACGTCTGTTGTGTTCGTATTCAGTTGGGCTGTTGCGGGCATTGTAGGATTGTGGACAGCTGCTTGGAATGTCATATCAGCTGTTGTGACAACTGTGTGGAACTTCATCGTTCCGTTCCTCAAGGCT